>ENA-ORDR01000252-ORDR01000252.1-marine-metagenome-genome-assembly--contig:-NODE-252-length-28116-cov-5.112807_pt1 | contig 28116 bp, 5 predicted proteins | sample MGYA00240993_ERZ508538 | MGnify/ENA primary metagenome ERZ508538 (study PRJEB26207, sample SAMN05421999) | marine metagenome | isolation source: Monterey Bay, California, USA | place: USA:Monterey Bay... | reverse complement strand
GGTTTGAGTATCGATTCATCAACTGGTGAAATCAGTGGTACTCCAACTGCTCTATCTACAATTACCACTTACACAATAACAGCAGAGAATTCAGGTGGTAGTACAACAACAACAGTTGATATTACTGTTAACGATGTAGTGCCTTCATCAATCATCTACAGCCAAACATCTTTCATTGAAACTAAAGGCACAGCCATGACTTCAATCACTCCAACTGTAAGCGGTGGTCCAGTAGTCACTTGGTCTATCTTGCCTACTTTGCCTACAGGTTTGAGTATCGATTCATCAACTGGTGAAATCAGTGGTACTCCAACTGCTCTATCTACAATTACCACTTACACAATCACTGCAGAAAATTCTGGTGGAAGTACTACTACAACAGTTGACATTACTGTTAACGATGTTGCACCTTATGCTTTGTTCTACAGCGGAAGCCCATTCTCCTTTACTAAGGATTCAGCAATCGCTCCAGTTACTCCGACTTCACTTGGAGGCGCAGTTGTCACTTGGTCAGTTTCACCTAACCTGCCTACCGGTTTGAATATTGATTCCTCAACAGGAACAATTAGCGGAACCTCAACTGTAATTTCTAGTTCGACAACTTATACAATTACAGCAGAAAATTCCGGTGGTAGTGATACAGTAACAATTCTAATTGAAGTGAATGATATTGCTCCGTCTATCTCTTACAGTGGCTCCCCATTCACCGAAACTAAAGATACAACAATGGCACCTGAAGCTCCTACAAATAATGGTGGAACAGTAGTTTCATGGTCGGTTTCACCAAACCTTCCTAGTGGCTTAGTATTGAGCCAGACAACTGGTGTTATTACTGGAACTCCAACAATTGTATCCTCAACTGCGACCTATACAATCACTGCAGAAAATGCCGGTGGCAGTGATACTACAACAGTTGAAATCACCGTCAACGATATTCCACCAACCAACGTTGTCTATTCATCTAGCCCCCTTACACTAACCAAGGGCGAGTTAATGACTCCAGCTACCCCCACTTCTAGTGGTGGAGCAGTCATCAGTTGGTCGGTATCTCCAGCACTACCTGTGGGATTGGCCATTGATGTATCAACTGGTGAGATAAGTGGAACTCCAACCTCGGTTACTTCTAGTGCAATATACACAATTACTGCAGAAAATTCCGGTGGCAGTACAACAGCAACTGTGACAATTGAAGTCACTGAGGCGCCACCTTCCTCCATAATCTACTCGCCAAACACGTTTGTTCTGACCAAGGGGACAGCAATGACTGCAGTTACGCCAACTGCAAGCGGTGACCCTGCCGACTCTTGGACGGTTTCACCACCTCTACCGGCTGGGTTGTCTCTTGATCCTTCTACAGGAGAATTGAGCGGTACCCCAACAGTGGTAATATCTTTGGCAACATACACTGTTACAGCAACTAATCCAGGCGGTAGTGGAACTACTACAATTGACATCACCGTCGATGATATAGCACCATCCTCAATAACCTACAGTTCAACTTCACTGTCACTGTCAAAAGATTCTCCAATGACACCATTAACTCCTACATCTAGTGGTGGCGCTGTTGTTTCATGGACGATTTCACCGGCACTTCCAGCCGGTCTGAGCATTGATTCAGCAACCGGAACAATTAGTGGTACTCCTTCTGCGATATCTTCTTCGGCAAGTTATACCGTAACGGCACAAAATTCCGGTGGTAGCGCTACGGCATCTCTAACTATCATCGTCAATGATGCAGCACCATCTTCAATTAACTACAACCCAAGTTCCTTGACATTAACAATCGATTCTGAAATGACATCAGTAACACCAACCGCAAGTGGTGGAGTAGTACAGACATGGTCGATCTCACCTACTCTACCTTCTGGACTATCTTTTGGTCAATCTAATGGTACGATATACGGGACACCAACATTAATCTCCACCTCAGCCACATATACGGTTACTGCGAACAATGCAGGAGGTTCTGGAACTGCAACAGTTACCATACAAGTGAATGACATTGCACCTAATACCATCATCTACTCACCAAGTTCATTATCGTTAACAAAAGACTCTGCTATGATTGCAGTAACACCAACTGTAAGCGGTGGAGAGGTAATCTCCTGGACCATTACACCTCAACTTCCAGCAGGTATTTCCATTGACCAGTCAACAGGTGAAATTAGCGGAACTCCTTCATCAACGTCGTCAATATCATCTTACACTGTAACTGCTGCAAACACAGGTGGAAGCGCTACAGCAGTTCTGACAATTGAAATCTCTGAAGCACCACCTTCATCAATCACTTATGTTCCTGGTTCATTCACTCTAACAAAAGGTACCTCAATGAATGCAGTTACTCCAACGGCAAATGGTGACCCTGTTGATAGTTGGTCAATTAATCCAATTCTACCAGCAGGTCTGTCATTTGATAATTCAACAGGTGAAATTAGCGGAACACCAAGTGTAGTTTCCTCTCTAACTTCATACACAGTGACAGCAACCAACAATGGTGGCAGCGGAACTACGACAATTACCATTAAAATCAACGATGTTGCACCATCATCAATTACCTACACTCCGAACTTCCTTGAACTAAACAAAGGGTCTCCAATGACTACAGCAACACCAACTCACAGTGGAGGAACTGTAGTTTTGTGGGCAATTTCACCGACACTTCCAAATGGTCTTTCCTTTGATGTTTCAACAGGTTCTATCTCGGGAACACCTACTACTACTTCGCCACAGAGTACATACACAGTATCTGCTGAAAATACAGGTGGCAGTGCTACAGCAACAGTGACTATAATCGTCAATGATGCTGCCCCTTCATCAATTATTTACAACCCAAGTTCATTTACATTGACTAAGGATTCTGAGATGACATCAGTAACACCAACCGCAAGCGGCGGAGCAGTACAGACATGGTCAATTTCACCAACTCTACCTAATGGATTATCCTTTGAACCCTCTAACGGAACAATATCAGGAACACCAACAATAGTCTCTGCTTTTACTACTTATACTATAACAGCAAACAACGCTGGAGGTACAGGAAGTGCAACCATCACAATTGAGGTTAATGACGTTCAACCATATGCGATATCGTATAGCGGAAATCCATTCACTCTTACAAAAGATACCTTAATGTCGGCAAATACCCCAACTGCTAGCGGTGGAGCTGTTGATTTGTGGTCAATTTCACCTCAATTACCAGCAGGATTAACCTTCTCGACTTCGAATGGGGAGATTAGTGGTACACCTACCGTTCTATCCACGTCGACTACTTACACTATTACAGCAAACAATACTGGTGGTAGTACGTCAACAACAATCACCATAGTCGTCAATGATATTATCCCATCTTCAATTAGTTACAGCGGTAGCCCGTTCACCTTGTTGAAGGGGACTGCTATGGTCGCTGATACCCCTACATCAAACGGTGGTACAGTAATAGATTGGTCGATTTCACCAGCACTTCCAACAGGACTTAACTTCGATACCTCAACAGGAGAAATTTCTGGAACACCTTCAATAATCTCTTCATCAACAAATTATACTGTAACTGCTGAAAATTCTGGTGGTACTGCTACTACTACTGTTGAAATCATCATTAATGATGCAGTTCCAGTGATTGACTACTCACCAAATTCCTACATATTGACGAAAGACACCATCATGACTACTGCCACTCCAACTTCTGGAGGAGGATCGGTTATTTCTTGGACGATATCTCCTTCTCTTCCGACAGGTCTCACATTCTCAAACACAAATGGTGAGATTTCAGGTAATCCTACAGTGATTAGTGATTCTGTCGTTTACACAGTAACAGCATCTAACGCAGGTGGTATTGATACTGCTACAGTTACCATTCAAGTCAACGACGTTGTTCCTTCGTCTCTAACCTACACACCAAACTCGTTTTCTCTTTCGAAAGGCTCACTCATGTCAACAGCCACTCCAACTTACAACGGCGGCACAGTAACAGATTGGGAGATTTCACCAGCACTTCCATCGGGACTTTCTTTCTCTATATCTTCCGGAGCAATTTCAGGAACTCCTGATGCCATTACATCATCTGCAGCATACACAGTTACAGCAACCAACTCAGGTGGTAGTGCAACTACAATAGTGACGATTGAAGTCAACGAAGCAACCCCTATTATTTCCTACAGTACAAGTTCCGTAACTCTGCAAATTGGTTTGACAATGCCTTCGTCGATTACACCTACCTCAACAGGCGGTCCAGTTGATACCTGGGGAATTACTCCAACACTACCTGCAGGCTTGGTATTTGATAATTCAACTGGTGAAATCAGCGGAACTCCAAGCGTAGTTTCTTCTTCTACTGAATACACCATAACCGCTACAAATAATGGTGGTAGTGATACTGCAACTGTAACAATACAAGTAAACGATGTTGCTCCTTCATCAATTACTTACAGCCCTAACTTCATCTCACTTAACAAGGGAACAGCAATGAATGCAGTTACGCCATCAAATAGCGGCGGTACAGTAACTCAATGGTCGATTTCACCAGCACTTCCATCTGGCTTGACGATTAATTCTGCTAATGGTACTATTTCTGGAACTCCAAATTCGGTATCTTCTGTAACAACATACTCAGTTACTGGATTAAATAGCGGTGGTAGTGCAATTACTAGTATTACTATTTTAGTTAACGATGCAGCACCATCCTCGATACAATATAGTCCAAGTTCATCTGTTTTGACTAAAGGTACTACCATGGGTAACGTAACGCCAACATATAGTGGCGGTACGGCTAACAATTGGGTAATTTCACCTCCATTGCCTACAGGTTTGTCTTTCAATGTCTCTTCAGGTGAAATTGGTGGGACTCCAACTGTTGTATCACCTCTGACAACTTACACTGTTACTGCAACTAATGCAGGTGGCAGTGGTTCCACAACTATCACTATTCAAGTCAACGATGTACCTCCTTACTCGGTATTATACAGTGGAACTCCATTCACCTTGACGAAGGGCTTGGTAATGACAGGTGTGACGCCAACATCACTTGGTGGCGATGTTGAGGCATGGAGTATTTCTCCTTCACTACCAAGTGGACTGTCAATCGATATGTTCACCGGTGAGATAAGCGGAACTCCAGTTGTAATTTCATCCTTGACTACTTACACTATTACAGCAAACAATACGGGCGGTAGTACAACAGCACAAGTGACCATCACAGTTAACGATGTCATACCTTCTTCCATAGTCTACAATGGAGACCCTTACACATTGACCAAAGATTCAGCAATGCCAGCAGATACTCCAACCGTTAGTGGTGGAGATGTTGAATCATGGACAATTTCTCCAACACTTCCTACAGGTCTTGTATTCGACAATTCGACTGGTGAAATAAGCGGTACTCCAACCGTTGTATCAGCAACAACAACCTACACTGTTACCGCAACTAATACTGGTGGAAGTGCCACGACAACAATTACGATGATTGTTAACGACGCTCCGCCATCATCTGTTTCTTACAGTGGTAGTCCATTCATATTAGAGAACGGCACGAGTATGACTTCTGTAATCCCAACTGCTGGTGGCGGTACTGTAGTATCTTGGACTGTTTTACCTGCACTACCTGCAGGTATTGTCTTAGACTCTACAACTGGTGAACTCTCAGGAACTCCAACAGTAATATCTCCATCAATCTTGTACACCATAACTGCAACTAACGCTGGAGGAAGTAACTCAACGACGATTAATCTTCAAGTTAACGATGTTCCACCGAGTTCAATTGCTTACACCCCAAGTTCTTTCAGTTTGTCCAAGGATTCAGTAATGACTCCAGTAATTCCAACATACAGTGGTGGCGAAGTTGTCACATGGACAGTTCTACCTGCACTTCCAGCAGGATTGTCAATAGACAGTGCAACTGGTGAAATTTCTGGAACACCTACAGCAATCACTCCTTACGCTACATACACTATAACTGCAGAAAATACTGGTGGCAGTGCTACAGCAACAGTGACTATTATCGTCAATGATGCGGCACCGAAATCAATCACTTACAGCGGTAGTCCGTTGACTTTGACCAAGGGCACTTTGATGCCATCAGTCACCCCGACATCAAGCGGTGGCGCAGTAACAATTTGGTCAATTTCACCACCACTTTCCTCAGGTCTTGCTTTCGATCCCTCAACTGGTGAAATTTCTGGAACCCCTACTACAGTGGTTTCTTCAATTACCTACACAGTAACAGCTGCTAACGCTGGTGGTAGTGGTACAGGAACTGTGACAATACAAGTCAATGACGTTGCTCCATCTGCGATAACTTACAGTCCAAGTTTCCTTTCACTTGCGAAGAATTCTACCATGTCCTCAGTAACTCCAACATACACTGGTGGAACAATTACTGATTGGTCGGTTAACCCGGCTCTGCCTTCAGGTCTTGTGATAGACTCTTCGACCGGTGTAATATCTGGGACCCCAACTGCAATAACTTCTTTGGCCACATATACGGTTCTAGGAACTAACTCTGGCGGTGGTGCAACAGCATCAGTAACCATAATTGTCAACGTTGAGATTCCTTATGGAATTAATTACAATCCAAGTTCACTGACACTAACAAAGGGAGCCACTATGGGTGCGGTAACGCCAACTGTTAGTGGCGGTGCGGTTAACTCTTGGACTATCTCGCCAAACCTACCAACAGGTCTGTCTATTGATGCTAATACAGGCGAAATCAGTGGAACTCCAACAGTGGTATCACCGTCTACAGTGTATAATGTCACAGCAACCAATGCTGGCGGTAGTGGTACTGGAACAATCACCATCGTAGTCAACGATATAACACCATATTTGATAGTTTACAGCAACAGCCCTTACACGCTAACCAATGGTACAACCATGACTGCAGATACTCCTACATTGAGCGGTGGTGCTGTCGAGACTTGGTCCATTACGCCAACTCTACCAACAGGTCTTGTGTTTGATAATTCAACAGGTGAAATATCAGGAACTCCAACAATTAATTCCCCAACCACAAGTTATACTATTACTGCACAAAATACCGGTGGTAGTGCTACAGTAACTGTTGATCTGACAGTAAACGATGTAGTTCCGTCGGTAATTACCTACAGTGGAAGTCCATTTACTCTAACCAATGGTGTTACTATGATTGCTAATTCCCCATCCTCTGCTGGTGGCGCAGTTGATACATGGTCAATCTCTCCAACACTTCCAACAGGTCTTAACTTCGATACTGCAACCGGTGAGATTTCAGGAACACCAACCATTATCTCACCAGCAACTACATACACAGTAACTGCACAAAATACTGGTGGTATTGATACAGCAACAATTACACTAGAGGTTGACGATGTAGCGCCGGCTTCCATCACTTACAGCGGTACTCCATTCACGCTAACCAATAATACTGCAATGACAGCCGATATGCCAACATCAACCGGTGGTCCTGTAGTCTCTTGGACAATTTCCCCAGCACTTCCAACAGGTCTAGTATTTGATTCGGCAACTGGTGAGATTTCTGGAACCCCAACAGTAGTTAACGCACTCACTAATTACACAGTCATTGCGACCAACACAGGAGGAAATATTTCGACTACAGTGACAATTACAGTTATCGATGTTGTTCCAACTATTGATTATTCAGTCAATGATTTGAGTTTGGTCAATAATACAGTAAGCAGTGATTTGCCACTTGTGTCAACTGTCACTGGTCCAGGAGATATTGTCTCATGGTCAATCAATCCTGCACTACCAGCAGGTTTGGTCTTTGATACAACAACTGGTGAGATATCTGGAATACCAACTGAACTACTTGCTCGTACTATGTTTACAATAAATGGAACGAACTCTGGCGGTTCCGCTCTATTTGACATCAATATTACCATTGTCGATGAGGTGCCGGTAATAAATTACCAACCAGCCGATTTGAGTATGACCAACAACACAGTAAGTAATGACCTTCCACTCGAACCAACAATTACTGGTGCAGGTGAGATTACATCTTGGACAATTAGTCCAAGTATGCCAGCGGGTCTATCCTTCGATACAGCAACAGGTACTCTTAGTGGAACACCAACTGAACTACTTGCTCGTACTATATTTACCATAGTTGGAACCAACACCGGTGGTTCAGCAACTACTTACCTCAACATCACAATCAATGATGAAAGTCCTATGATAGAGTACGAAACTTATGTTTTGACAATGATTAACAACACAGTTAGTAGCGACCTTCCATTAGAAGCAATAGTTACTGGTTCAGGTGAGATTCTCTCTTGGACAATCGAACCAACTCTGCCTGCAGGTATTGTTTTCGATACTTCCAATGGTACAATTAGCGGAATTCCAACGGAATTGCTTGGTAGAACTATGTTTGTAATAAACGGAACTAATTCTGGTGGAACAGTTACAGCATTCATCAATATTACAGTTCTAAGTAATGACCCAGTCATTGATTACATACCAAATGATATCAGTTTGCTAAGCAACTCCAGTATCTTGGACCTCACACCAGTATCCAACGGTGGAGTTGTAACAGAATGGAGTATATCTCCTGAGTTATCTGCAGGTCTATTCTTCAACAGTACTACAGGCCAATTGAGCGGAACTCCTACCGAAATGGTTAGCCGTACTCAGTATACCGTTACTGCAACTAACGACGATGGAACAATTTCTGTGAACTTGAACATCACTGTTGAAGACACAGTCTATGAAGTTCCAAGTGGACCGATATACTTGTTGAACGGTAGTTCTGTGACACCAATCTCACCATCTTCAACCATTGCTGGTTCAACATTCGAGATTCATCCAGAGTTGCCTGAAGGAATGTCTCTCAATGAGACCGATGGAACAATTTCTGGTACACCATCAGAAGTAATTGGTTTGATGAACTTCACTGTATATTCCAACTCGAGTTTATTCAATGACAGTTTCGTCATAGAACTCGAAGTTCTTGAGGATACTGACGGCGATCAAGAACCTGACGTTCTACCAGAAGGTTACATTGGTGACCTTGTTGAAGACCTTGATGATGATGGAGATGGTTTCTCTGATTCTACTGAAAGCGCTTGTATGACTAATTCACAAGATGTAAACTCAGTACCTTCTGACTTAGATGGCGACAGTACTTGTGATACCCTTGATGATGATATCGATGGTGATGGAATACCAAACGATGAGGAAAACAACAGTGGAGCACACATTAATGATGTCGACGAATTGACCGGTACCAGCAACCCTGACTCTGATGCTGACGGAATTTGTGATGGACCTGCTACACCCAATGCGAGCATTTGTGTTCCTGGTCCAGATGCCTTCCCTAACGATGCAGCAGCATCTGTGGATACCGACGGCGATGGTATGCCAGATGACTTGAACGGAGAATCTACTACTGGTCTAATCGAAGATGATGATGATGATGACGATGGATGGAGTGATAACGAAGAATCGCTATGTGGTACCACAGATATTGACAATAATTCTTCACCATTAGATACTGACAGCGATGGTACATGTGATAGTCTTGACACAGTACTTGACCTGCCTTTCGATATGTCATATCCAACCAATAACTTAGACCTCACAATCGGCGAAGAAATGACTCCATTACTACCTAACATCACCGGACTTGGTGAAGTAGCAAGTTGGGAACTAGTAGGTGAATTACCTGATGGTCTAGTATTTGGCTGGAGCCCGGCAAGAGATGCTCAACTCGATGGAAGTATTCGTGGAACACCAATCTCTGAGTTTAACAGCACAACATACACTATTTGGGGTAATAACTCAGAAGTCAGCCGTTCATATGAAGTGACCATTAGTGTCACTGAACAGGCAGAAGTTGATGATGACCAAGACAGCTCCGATGGGAATGATTCTGAATCTAAGTTATACTATGGCCTATGCTGTTTACCACTACTTCTGTTGCTTCTACTACTATTGTTGCTTAACCGAAAGCGTTCTGAACTTGATGATGCAGAACCAGAAAACACAACATCCAAGCCTAAGTTCGCTGAAGGTGAAGGAACTGACGAAAATCCATTCATTCTAAAGCCGGCAAATTCGGTCAAGTGTGGGGATACTATCCTAAGCAAAGAGTTGATCACAATCACCAACATTACGCCAGGTTTGAAAGTCAAGTTCCTTGACTTCCAAGATGAGAAAAATGGTAGTAAGTTCACAATGCAAGACCATTCCGGAAGTGATGAAGGAGTTAGAATGATTGAGGCGGATGAAGAAGGTTCAATGAAGTTTAGAATAATCTTCGATGATAGTTTAAACCCGACTCTAGCAGGCGGAGAATTCCAAGGAGTTCTCAAGGTTGGTCAGAACTCAGTTTACTTATTGTGGGATGTCAAGGTAAAGCCTGACCCAGATTACGCCAAGGAACAAAAGAAACTCGAGGCTAACCTCAAGAAGAAAGACAAAGAACTCTACGAGAAAGCTAAGGTTGTTGCTGAAGCAACTGGTCGTTCTGTTGAGTCAACCTTTGAAGACTTGAAAGATGATGGGGTTGTTAATTTATCAAATGAGGGTGACGGAGAATCTGCTAAGGCTGCTGAAGATAAGGCCGCTAAGGATGCTAAGGCTGCTGAAGAGAAGGCTGCTAAGGATGCTAAGGATGCTGAAGAGAAAGCAAAGAAGGCAGCGACTAAGCCGGCAACGAAAGAAGTCAAGAAACAAGAGGAATTGCAACGTGTCAAATCTCGTGCCAAGACGATAGATTTCAAGACACTAGGTACTGCAACGGAATCCACTTTGAAGAGTGAAGTTGTGAAGGGAGCATCTACATTGGAAGTTGCCAATGCTGCTGACTTTGAAGAATCTGGAACTGCGGCGCTAAGAGATGAATCTGGTAGTTCCGTTATTTCTTGGACAGGTAAGAAAGGCAATGCTCTAACCGGCGTAACGGGTGTTACTCGTGTCTTTAGCACCAAGACTACAGTGATGGTCAAAGATGACCTACAGGTAATCAAGGGTATTGGACCGTTTATCGAAGAGAAATTGAATGCGCTTGGTATTACGACCTATCGACAAATTGCCAACATGACTGCTAAACTCGAGGATGAAGTCAACGAGGCCATTGAGTTCTTCCCAGGTCGTGTTAAGCGAGACCAGTGGGTTGCACAAGCTAAAATCCTACTTGGTGAAGATGTGAAACTAGACCAAAAGGCTTTGAAAGAGGCTGAAGATTTAGAGAGAATAGCCCAAAAGGCAGAGACAATTGACTTTGCTACTCTTGGTGTTGCAACATTTGACGAAAAAGATGACCTTCAAATCATTAAGGGAATCGGTCCTTTCATCGCAGAGAAGTTGTATGCACTTGGAATCTATACTTTCGAACAAGTTGGAAACATGACTCCAAAGATCGAAGAAGAAGTCAACAAAGCAATCGAGTTCTTCCCAGGTCGCGTTAAGCGAGATCAGTGGGCTAAACAAGCTAAAGAACTTCATGCTAACAAAAAGTAACCAACTTGCAGTGCTTGAAATATAATCAATATGGTATTAGTGAGATTTTCCGAAATTCAACACCAAATGGCCAGAAATTGTGCTGGATTTAACCTGTATTTTAGGAAATTATAGGGTTAACTATGATAAGCAATTCGTAGTTAGCGCGGGCATGAGTTTCACATATGATGCAAATTCCAGAAGTAGTTTAGGATTGAAATCCATGAAATCACTCCTTCTTGCCGTGCTAATGGTTTCAATGTCCCTTTCTGTGGGCCTTGTAGAACTGAATAAAGTCCCTTGGATTGTTGAAGACGCTGAGAGCGAGCTCGAAGACATAAACAAGCCGATGCACACAACCGCGCCTTCGATTTCCTATTCACCGAGCACGCTTTCTCTGGTGAACAATACAGCCATGACGCCAACAACACCGACAAATGCAGGTGGGGATTTTACCGTTGGGGTTGCTGCACACATAGCGGCAACCAGTGGTTTTGACATTTATGAGACGTTTACGTCCATGGGCATAGATTCCAACGATGATGTACATTTCTCTTATCATATATCGTCCGTTTACAGTAAAGACCTGGGTTATGCGACTAATTCAGGTGGTTCTTGGGCGAACACCACTATTGATTCAACTGGTGATGTAGGGATGCATACTTCTCTCGCCATTGATTCGAATGATGTTGTACACATTTCCTATACTGATATGACCAATTCGGACCTCAAGTATGCAACGTGTTCCTCATCGTGTACGTCCTCAACTTCTTGGACCAATACCACAGTCGACACCGCTGGAGGTGAAGACACTTCCATCGCCATTGATTCCAACAACGATGTGCATATTTCCTACTATGATGATGACAATGACGAACTAAAATACGCGACCTGTAGTTCATCATGTTCATCTTCGTCTTCTTGGACAACCACCTCTGTTGACACCTCTGGGATTGGAGACAATAATAATTTTCAAGACCGCACATCGATCGCCATCGATTCAAATGATGAGTTGCATGTTTCTTATGGTGACAAGACCAATTCAAAACTCAAGTATGCGACCTGTAGTTCATCGTGTTCGTCTTCGTCTTCTTGGTCGAGTACAACCTTAATTTCCACCTCGGCGTACACATCAAACAACATGGCTATTGATTCGAATGATAATCTGCATATTTCATTCAAGTCTACTGGCCTTAGATATGCGTCCTGCTCTTCATCATGTTCCACAGCATCTTCTTGGACGTTCATTACCATTGATACAGGAACGCAGGCCGGCAAGTACAATTCGATTGCTCTCGATTCGAATGATGTTGTACATATTTCCTACCAAAGTGATTACGCTTTCCCCGTTGCAGATCTGAAATATGCCACCTGTGCCTCATCGTGTTCCGCTGCCTCTTCATGGTATAACCACACGATTGACTCGAGCGTTCCTGTCAATTACGAGGCCGTAGGGCTCTCAATGGGTATTGACAGCGATAACAAGAGCCACATAATCTATCAACGGGTCTACAACAGTAATTGGGAAATTGCGTATACAGGCACAGGCAGTAATGGATATTCTGTAAGTCCAGATCTTCCAAGCGGTTTGAGTTTAAATTGGGTTAACGGAACTATTTCGGGAACACCAACATCCTTTTCCTCCTCAGCGACATACACCATTACTGCAAATAATGCATATGGTTCGACCACAACAACGTTGACAATTTCGGTTAACACACCACCTTTGATCTCCTACGATTTGGGTACAGGAGGCACGCTATACATTGTACAGAATACGCCTATGAGTTCACTTTCTCCAACGTTAACCACTGGCTTCAGTGCACCGACTTCATGCAGCCATACTGGTCTACCTTCTGGCCTTTTACTTAGCAGCACATGCGTGCTCTCAGGAACACCGACGACGTTGGGTAGTACGACGCTGACAATTACTCCCTCCAATATAGCAGGTACTGGTACTGCGACCTCATTCATCGTCAATGTGAATGCTTCAGGCGGTTCGATTATCATCAATACTACCTCCACTGAAGCAAACCTAGGCATTGCCATCTCAAACATCACTATGTCCTACACACACACCGCCAGCGTCCAAAATTGGACCTCAGGTGTGACCAACACCACAATTGAACCTGTGAATACGTTTGACGCCATTTCACGACATGAAATGGATTCTGGCCTACATGGAGACATCGCTATTGTGTATTCAATTAAGCGGGGAGGAGCTAGCTCTGCCAGTTTGACCTTGCTCTACAAATGGGACGGGGCATGGACAGAGAGTACCATCGACAGCAGTGTCGATACGGAAGTTCCATCGGTTGCCATCGACAGACAGGGAGCACTTCACATTGGGTACATCGATAAGGATAATTCCAAGTTGAAGTACGCTACCAATGCAACCGGCTCTTGGGTCATAGAGGCATTGGGTGATGCAGCCACTGATTCATCAGCACAGACGGCCACTTCAGTGCACCTGGTTACAAATGCTGTTCATATCATGGCCGTGAACGATTCGACCTCAAATACAGGCGTGAACCATTACACAAACGAAACAGGTGCTTGGCTCAACTCAACCATTTCCGACCCATCAGAAGACGAGGGGTATGGGGTTCAGGCTGATATCGACCCTGATGGTAACCTGCACGTTGTTTTCAGGAGAGAGGATGGTAACCCAGACGATTTAATACTGGCCAGTCGAATAAACGGGTTTTGGCAAAACCAGACCATTACAACTGAATTGTACAACGGTGCGGATGCCGGACGAATTGACATGGACATTGATTCACAAGGACAAATTCACGTCGTATACCAAAATCGTCTTAATCTAGGAAAGAAGTTATCTCATGGAGTATTAACGAGCGTTAACCCAGGTGTCAATTGGGATTTGAACGATATAACTGATGTAGGATTCTGGCCAGCTTTGGCCATTGACTTAAACGATGACTTGCACGTTTCCTATCATATCGGGTCAAGCGCTGATTCCAAGGATCAGTGGTACGTAACAAATACCTCTGGTACATGGAATTCGCCAATCGAAACGAGTGCTACCGCTGGCACAATTAGAGGAGGTTTTTTTGGTGATATGGCCGTAGATTCCAACAATGATGTATTTGTAGTTGCTTTGGGAGGTACTTCTTGCCTCAGTTGTGAGATAAGACTAACCAGAATTCAAGGTACAGGAATAGGTCAAGCGATCAATCCGATTTTCGAGGTATCACCACCACTTCCAGACGGATTGAACATGAACTGGCACAACGGTACCATCTCTGGAACCCCGACTGAAACATACGGGAACACCACGCACACGGTGACAGTGACTGCCTTTGGCGCAACCACGACTGAAACGTTCACACTCATGGTCATTGAAGCCCCTGACATTTCGTATTCAAATGCACAGTTCATTTTCACCAAGAATAGTCATGTGAGTGGAACAACGCCAACAAACATTGGTGGAGTCGCAGATTCATGGACGGTCATCAGTGGTACGCTCCCCAACGGTGTTACGCTGGATCCCTCCACAGGCGAACTTGTTGGAACGCCTACGGCTGTGAGCACTACTCAGACCATAGTCATTCAAGCAACCAACCTCGCTGGCTCTGATTTCGCTACAATCTCAATCACTGTTCAAGACGAAGCGCCTGATATTTCGTACTCGCAATCATCGTACACATTTACCAAGAACACCGAAGTTGTTGGAGAAACACCAACCAACGTTGGTGGTGCAGTAAGCACATGGGCAATTCATCCAGTAGCATCTTCGTTGCCAAACGGTCTCTTGTTTGGCCCATCCAACGGAACCATTTACGGAACACCGACCACTGTGGTCTCTTCAGCCGTTACGTTCACTATTTGGGCGAACAATTCGGCGGACAGCAATTCGACAACAATTACAATCAACGTTCAAGACGAAGCACCTTCCACAATTTCGTATCCAAATTCACCGTATACGTTCACTAAGAATGATCCGGCCAGTGGAGCAATTCCGACATATACTGCAGGTGCTCCAACATCTTGGACGATTACTGCTGGAACAATGCCAGCAGGTCTGTCAGTTGACCCATCAACTGGTGAAATAATCGGTACACCAACTACAGTCACTCCTTCAACGGTCACGATTACGATCAAAGCCAGCAATCCAGCAGGTGATGATTCAACCACTGTAGACATCAATGTTCAGGATGAAGCACCATCCACAATTTCGTATCTAGGTTCACCGTATATATTCACTAAGAATAGTATGGTTACCGTTGCGGCTCCAACATATACTGATGGAGCACCGACTTCATGGTCGATTGATTCGTATGATGATTTGCCAGCAGGTATCGAATTTGATAACGTAACTGGTGAGATCACTGGCACACCAACTGCAGTGACTGCTACAGTTACATTCACAGTTTGGGGTAACAACTCTGCTGGTGACATTTCAACTACTATAGAGATGACTGTCAATGATATTGTGCCAGCGTTTACTTACACATCCCTCGAAGTCGAATTAACCAACAACTCGGCGACAATAATCTCACCAATCAGTACTGGTGGTACTATCACATCGTGGGTGTTTGTTGGAACTGAACCAAACGGTTTGAATTTCGGTCCTGGAAATGGAACAATTTGGGGTACACCAATTGACGTTCAAAGTAAGACTCAGTATCTGATTTGGGGGAACAATTCAGGTGGCGAGCTTTTGGTTTACCTGAACATCACAATCTCTGATGTGCCAGTCGTCTTCAGTTACGCAGCAGACAATTACAATCTTACACGCAATGAACCGATAGCTACACCAATCAATCCAGTCTCCAACGGCATTGTTGATACTTGGGAAATTGAACCCTTGCTCACAGGTACCGGTCTTTCTTTTGACCCGTTAACCGGTGAAATTTCAGGTACTCCAATAATCAACATGACTCGAACACAATACACTGTATGGGCCAACAATACCGGTGGCAATGTTAGTCAAAGTTTCAACATAACAATCAATGAGCCACGAGTAGGCTTAGATTACAGTAGAGAGAATGAAATTTTTGTTACTGGAACGACAATCTCGCCGTTGTATCCAACGGTAACTGGTGGAATGGTCGAGACGTGGGAGTATGAAGGCACCCTGCCAAATGGACTTTTCTTCACTAACGGTGTGTTCACAGGAACACCTACTACTGTTACGCCTCAAACTATGATAACTGTATGGGCTAACAACACAGGTGGTGCAATAAACCACACATTGAATTTCACAGTTAATGCGCCAGGTGTTGAACTCGATTACATTCCAGACTATGCCATAATCACGATTGGTCAGCCTATGACCGCATTGACTCCAATCGTGAGCAATGCTACTCTTGCTGATGTTGATACATGGAGCATCTACCCAGAACTGGATAATGGACTGTCTTTTGGAACTAACAACGGTACAATTTGGGGGACTCCAACCTCTATTCAACCAATACAACTCTACAAGATTTGGGCTAACAACACTGGCGGTAAATCATACCATGACATCAACATCACAATTCTGGACATTGTTCCTGAAATATCTTACAGTCTGGTAAATATTGAACTGACAAATGATACGGTAAGCATTCATTTGCCACTTAATCCAACTAACCTTGGTGGACCAGTGGTGACTTGGTCTATTACTCCAGAACTCAGTTCTGGTTTGATATTCGATGCGTTAACTGGAACGATCTCTGGAACACCAGACGAAGTAAAGGCATCTGAAATCTATACCGTATCTGCCACAAATAGTGGTGGGACGGACACGACACAGATTGAAATCACCGTTATTGACCAAGTGCCAATGATTGCATATGTTCCTTCAGAGGAAATTCTGCTAAGTAACTCGAGTGTCTTGAACATGGTACCTGAGTCCACAGGTGGAGCAATTACACAATGGTCAATTACACCTGAACCATCTGCTGGTTTGTTCTTTGATACATCTACTGGAATATTCAGTGGTACGGCTACAGAAATCAAGGTGCGTACAGAGTACGTAATCACTGCAACAAATGATGTGGACTCAATGAGCTTTAATGTGAATGTAACCGTTGAAGAATTCGACTACGACCTTTCGATTGGTCCGATTTACCTGCTAGTGAATGAAGAAATATTGAGTATAGGTCCATCATCAACTCTCTCTGACTCTGTCTATGAAATTAGTCCAGACTTGCCTGATGGCATGTTCATTGGAGAAAGTAATGGAACAATTTGGGGAACGCCAACTGATGATATTCAGTTGACTAACTTCACCATTTATGCTAACAACAGTTTGTTCAATGAAGTGATGGTAATCCAAATAGGAGTTCTTGATGATTCAGACTCGGATGGAATGCCAAATCAACTACCACTTGATTACAATCCATCAGGTGGCCTAGTCGAAGACTTGGATGATGACGCAGACGGCTTTAGCGATGCTGAAGAAGTCAATTGTGCAACCGACCCACTTGATGTTAATTCATTGATAACAGACCTTGATGGTGATTCCATCTGTGATGAACTTGATGATGATATTGATGGTGATGGACTACTCAATGATGTGGAAACCAACTCATCAACTTACGTTGACCAAAACAATACTGGGACCGACTTATCAAACGCTGATAGCGATGGTGATGGTGTTTGTGATGGGCCTGAAGTCCCTGCCAATGGCGGTTGTTCTGTTGGACCAGATGCGTTCCCGTTCGATTCTGCAGGTTCCATGGACAGCGATGGAGATGGAATGCCAGACACTTTGAACGGAGAGTCTACTAGTACGCCACCTCTTGTCGAAGACCTTGATGACGATAATGACACTTGGTTAGACGAAATGGAAGCAGATTGTGGAACAGACAGTATCGATCAAAACAGTGTTCCGGAAGATGAGGACAGCGATAGAATCTGTGACCCACTAGATACAATCCTTGACTTACCATTTACCATGACATATCCTTCAGACACATTGACACTTACCTTAGGCGAAGAAATAGCCGTGCAATTACCGACAGTTTCTGGTCTAGGTGAAGTTTCAACTTGGGAGATTAGTAGCGAACTACCTGCAGGTCTAATCTTTGGATGGAGTCCTGCTCGAGACGCACACCTTGATGGAAGTATAACAGGTTCGCCAACTGAAGCAATGGACGCTACACAGTTCACTATTTGGGCAAATAATTCTGCTCACAGTCAATCGTTTAATATCACTATCAGCGTGCTTGAAGAAGTTATTGATTCAGAAGATGATGATGAAGATGAAAGCAGTATATTTATGTGGAGTTACATCTGTTTACCATTGATTCTGTTGTTATTGTTACTCTTGTTCGTTATATTAATACCAGGAAATAAGCAAGTGATTGATGATGCTGAACCAGAAAATACTACCTCAACTCCTAATTTTGTTGAAGGTGAGGGGACAAGGGATAATCCATTCGTCCTCAAACCAGCCAATGATATCACGCCAGGTGATACAATCTACAGCGAGGAATTGATTACAATTACCAACATCACTCCAGGTTTGAAAATACAATCTATTGATTACTTAGACCAACAAGGTGGGCATAAGTTCACAATGGCAGATTTGACATACGGCAATGAAGAAGTAAGAATGTTTGAGGCTGATGAGGAAGGAGTGATTAAATTCCAACTAATCTTTGATGACAGTTCAAACCCAACTCTTGCAGGTGGTGAATACCAAGGTGCTATCAAGATTGGCAGAAACTCAGTTTACTTGATTTGGGATATCAAGGTAAAGTCAGACCCTGAATACGTTAAGCAACAGGAGAGCCTTGAATCTGGAAGCGAGAAAGTTAATGCAGATGCTGAAGCAGAAGAGAAAGCAGAAGCAAAAGCCAAGGCAGAAGCAAAAGCCAAGGCAGAAGCAAAAGTAAAAGCACAAACAGAAGCAGAAACGCAAAAGTTGAAAGCCAAAAAGTTAGAAGAATTAGCACGTGTTAGAGCTCGAGCCAATACAATTGACTTTGCTACGCTTGGAGTTGCCACTATTGATCACCAAGATGACTTGCAGGAAATCAAAGGAATAGGGCCTTTCATCGCTGAAAAATTGAACGCTTTGGGAATTTACACCTTTGCTCAAGTTGGTAATATGACACCTAAGATCGAAGAAGAAGTTAATCAAGCAATCGAGTTCTTCTCAGGTCGTGTCAAGCGAGACCAGTGGGCTAATCAGGCAAGGCAATTGCATGAAGAGAAGAAGTGAATGACTTATTTCGAGCATTTTATATTCGGTTACATCGTTGTAACCTAAGTATTATACAATGCTTCTAGAAGGATAACATATGCGAAAAGTAGTTATCGTGATATTGTTACTAACGGCATTACATCCTTTGATGTCTAATGTAGAACTTGAGGAAAGTCCATTTGAGCCTCAATTCACCGGTGCATCGGGCGTTGAAGTAATCAGTGAAGTAGAACCGAATAATGTCAATACATCAGGCCAAGAAGTCTATCCTGGTGACGTTGTTAGAGGCACAGTTGACATGTGGGATGACAAGCATGATTGGTTCAAAATATGGCTAGAGCCCGGTCAAACATTGCTGCTAACTTTGTCTCATGCTTCTGGTGATGGTGTCTCAATGTCTGTTTGGGACGAAGAGAATACTCACCTGGGTGTCAGTAATCCAAGTAAAACTCGTGATACAATCTTCCTTGGAGAGGAAGAAACCGACATGGGTGGGGCTTACTTAGTATCTATCAATTCTACAATGACCGAAGTAGGTGGTGGAGCATATGTTCTAGAAATCGATGCAGGTTATGCAGTTCAGTGGTATTCTCCAGAAGTGGGATGGTATGCTGCATCTGAGCAATACAATGCTAAGGATGAGTTAATGTATACATCAAGTCTAACATCTTATCAATTTGCCAACTCGGCGACAACAAATAAGCAATCAGCACCAGTATGGTCTAATGGAGATTTTTGGAATCTTTCAGTTTCGATGCCTGCGTTCTTTGGTACTACCTTTGAGGAATATAACCAAATGACTGTGACTGGTTCTGATACAGTTTCTGGAAAGGAATGCTATCGTGTCAGTATCGTTGGAAACTCAACACTTACCAGTGATTTTGCAGGCATGACTACTACAATAACCGATGAACAATCAGGAGTTGCTTGCTTTGCTAAAGATACTCTTTCAATGGTTCATGAGAATCTCACCTTTACTTCTTCAATGGAAACTTCTGGTGGATTTGGTATGATGAGTACCTCAGCACGAAGTTGTACAACTTCGGATTGGGGAGATCCTGATGAAGACTGTGACGATGTTGCAGATGACTTTGATAGTTGTCCTGGTACAGCACCAGGTGCTGCAGTTGATGGTTTTGGTTGCTCTGATGCACAAAACGGCGGTGGCGGCGGAAGTGATGACACCGATGGTGATGGTATTCCCGATTCCAACGATGATTGTCCTAACGAAGCCTCAACAGCAGAAAACGATGCCGATAGTGACGGTTGCCCCGACGATAACGGTGGTGGCGGAGACGGCGGTGATGGCTCTGGCAGCGGTACTGCAGATGCAGACAATGACGGTGTAAGCGATGATGAGGACGATTGCCCCAACACTCCTGCTGGTGAATCCGCAGACTTCTTTGGTTGCAGCGACAGTCAAAATGGTGGCGGTAGCGGCGACGGAAGTGGCAATAACGGCGGTGGAGATAACGGCGGCGGTGGATTTGGTGGACTCGATGACATTTGTATTCCATCAGGAACAGATATGAGCCAAGAAACAGTAATCAAGTCTGATTTAACTTACCCTAACGGAATGAATAATTTCAATTTCCCACTTACAGAAGGTAAGGTTTGGAGTGAAGCATCAACTGGTACTGGGACAATTTCTCTATCTATTGAAATGGGTGGATGTACAATCTCGACAATGGATATGGATGATTCAGGAGCTTTACCATTGAATTATCGTCATTTGGGCGACCAATTATTTACCATTGGTCAATCTTCAGTCACTGCTACAGGAATACAAGTATTTGCTGGTCGTCAAGGAAATGATGACTGGGCAACACCAGATTTCACACTTCTACAAAGCGTACCTGATGATGTGGCTAAGATGGGCTTACCATTTGCAGCATGGGTCAACGTAGTTGGCTTCAATGAATTTGCTTCAACAGTCAATCTAAGTGCCAGTATCAATACACAGAATGCGCCACTAATGTTTGATTCACAGCAATTGAATGTTGATGAATTAGGTGCAGTTATTGTCGATACAATGAACATGTCAAGTGGAGAATATATTCTTACAATTACTGGAACATCTAACGGAATGGACCGTTCAATCACAGTTCCATTTACAGTTGATAACGACCCGGATTTCGATATTGTTACTCTTGACCCTTGGATTGTAATTCCTCAAGGAGTAGAATGGATTGTTCCAACCCCTATCTTCATTGAACCAATAAATGGATTTTCAGGTGCTGATGTAACAGTTGAAGTTACTGTTCCTGAAGGCGTGACAGCACAACTCGACTTTTCACAAGGAAAAGCCCCATTCATCTCGGTACTAACTATGACAATTCCAAGTACTCTTGCAGCCGGCGATTATACTGTAATTGTGACTGGTACAGCAGGTTCGACAGTTCACTCTGATGAGATAACATTCACTCTAACTTCAATACCTGAGTTCTCTTTGGATATCGAAAATAGAGAACAGATTATCGAAGATGGTACAATGTCGATTAGTGGAGTAATCGATGCACACAATGGTCTAGACCTCGCTCTTGGTGGTGCTTTAGATGTACTGATTGAGCCGTATAATCAGGAATTACTTGATTCTGCGGTTATCACTTGGGGTTCTATTGATTCTAATGGTGACTTACCATTTACAGTAACATTTACTGTCGATGATTCAATTCCTCGAAATGAATACACAATCAATCTAAATGTAGTTTCACTTGATGGTGGTCTTGCTCACAGTGCATCGGTTGCCTTTGTTACAGAATCTTCAACACTCGATGGTACTGCGGTAGCGGCTGACAGTTCTGCAGTATCCTCTGGCAATACAAGTCAGCATGATGGTACAGATTCGTCTGCAACAACTATTGCAAATGGTGAATCAGATGACGATAAGGACGATGAATCAGATGCGGACTCTAAATCATCCAACACTGGATTAATTGTCGGTTCAACAATCGGTGTGATAGGTATAATTGCAGGAGTTGCAGTTGTCGTATTACGTGGTAGGAATGGCGGAGAAAACAAGGATTTCACCCAACCTATGTGGAACGATCAGTCTGGAATGGTTAATCAAATGCCAGTCGCAGGTGCTCCTCAAATGATGCAACAACCAATGATGCAACAACCTGTTCAGCCAATGCAACAGCAACCAATACAGCAAATTCCTCAACAAACAATGCAAGAAATGGCTCAACCAGTGCAACAACAACCTGTTCAGCCAATGCAACAGCAACCAATGCAACAGCAACCAATGCAACAGCAACCAATGCAACAGCAACCAATTCAACCAGTTGCTCCAGCACCAGTTTCTGAAATGACCACTGCGCCACCACCACCCGCACAACCAATGACTGTGGCAGACTATACAGGACTGCCTGCAGGTGGCCAATACGATCAATCAACAGGACAAACCATTTACGTCCAAACCGATGGAACAAGATGGCAAATGATGGGCGATGGTAGTTTCAACAGGCTATGAAACCAATAATCACTCTATGCTTGAAGTATTATTGCTGATTTTCTTCGCTCTAATCCACATGTCTGTGTCTGGATGTTCAGGAGAGAATTTGAATGTTGCAACATGGCCTGGTAAAAAGAATCGTGCGATTTCTTTTAGCAGTTCTAAATAACTGAATATCGGATATTGGCTCAATCGATATTTTTCTACTTGAATCACCTTCATGCCTAGTTTTTCTAATAATTCAATTAACAGTTTCTTAGAAGTGAAACTCAAGTGGTCTGGAAGAGAGTATGGCTTGTGATGATGCTCGGCTGCAAGTTCTGCGGTGTCTCCAGTTTGCAGCAATAGTTCTCCTCCTTCATTGAGCATTTCACACCACCTTGCGATATCTTTGGGTGGATTTGGTAAATGGCTGTAAACGTTTAGTGCCGAAATAACGTCATACTTTTCTTGATGAGTTGATAGGTCGAAGAATCTGACATCCATGCCTCTTTCTCTCGCTTGTTCGAGTTTTCTTACATTTGGTTCAAGCCCAATAATGTCTATCTGTTTATCGCCTAAAGTGGATACAGTTTCAACAAATTCCCCATGGCCGCAGTTAATGTCAAGCCATGTGAACCTTTTTTTCTGATTGAACATGATTGCATAGTTGAAGTCATTCAAACGCGATAAGTAAATCTCTTTGAGATCTTCTTTGAATGTGCCAGTAACTTTTGGCAATTCATCGGCTTTATACACTCTAGATTTTGATACTCGACTAATCTCTTCATCCCCAGGACGGGGGTTAAGGAATAAGAGGCCACATTGAATACATTTGACAATAGTATGGCCATTTTCGCTATCATAAAATTCATGATTGCTAGACTTGCAATTATAGCAGTCGACTTCAATCATATTTGGGGGGTTGTGGGATATGAATTAAACTCACCGATACTATTCAGATTCTAAGAGGAATTGTTTGGGTTTGACTTTAGGTTTGGCAGGAAGTAGAAACCATGCAAGTGGTATCAGTAATACTGAAGGTATATTTTTACCATATTTCAGTTTCAAATTTGATTCAAATTTAACAAATGAACTTGCATCAGTGGAGTTTTCCTCAGGTGGCTGTTCTCTAACCGCAGAATAATTTTCTGGCTCAACTAAGCCAAGGTCATAGCCACTAAACATCATGTTGAATTGAACTCCCCAAAGAACCAACTCACTATCTATGCTATTATCTTCATGAGCCATAGAACCAGTTTCAGTACTTTGAACAAACGTTTCTTGAGATAAAGAATCAGTCACTCCTTTATCTTCTTCTTCATCCTCTTTATCATCGCCGTCCCCGACAAGGTCTAATACATATGTTGAAGGAATTACAATTGCGAATGAAGCTACTAATGATATCCACATGAATGCTCTCAAAGTTGCTCTTAATGGAATTCCAATTATGACAAGTATTTCACTAATGATAAGTAATATCATTGTGATAAAAACCATGTTACGACCCAGTTTTAGCCATTCTTTTGACTCAACATCGCCAGAGTCCTTAGTTTTGGTGGAATCATCAGATTGATTTTCGGTTTGGTTACTTTCAACCTCTGGCTCAGAATAATCTCTAAACAACATGTATAGAATAAATGATGTAGAATTCTCCATCTCTACATCGATCAATGTTTTTTCATTATCTACTGCGATTAGAGCATTTACGTTAGTCGGAGACGGTTTACCTTCAGTGTACTGTCCTTCAAAATCAACAACTAGCCAAGCGGAGATCAATACATGAATCACTACTAGAACTGTGAAACTCAATCGAGTTACATCACCGATACGCGAATGGGATAATCGTAACGCGATACCCATCCCTCCTCAAAGAGTTACGAATCTTACTCACTCGTTTTCTTTTCTGCTACTGATAATTGCACCTGCAAGGGCTATTACTGCAATAACAGAGATAGGAGATGCAAACGGAAGTAGTCCATCATCTTCAGCAGAATCGATGGCTGTTTCTGGCGGAGTAGTTTCACCACTATCAGAACCATCAAATGGTAAATCAAGTCCACTTGTATCAATTCCGGCATCCTCTAAGTCTTGAGTGATTTGTTCTAGGTCATGTTGTTCGACATCTACAATTTCATCAATTTCATCAGCATCTTCCATGGATGAAGCAGCATTTCCAGCTTCAACTCCAGTCAAGTATCTAATGCTCATCTTAGCAGGAGCATCGTCCATATATCCTACAGTATTAGGTCCAGCCATTGTGTATGCCCCGTCGTCATCCATTGCATATACGCCTATTCCAACAATTGCGCCATGTTCATTGCTCCACATTGGAGCCCAAAGACCATCATTGTAAGGGAATGTTTCGAATGGTTCTGTGTCTTCTAGTCTTTGTTGAAGGTTCTCCCCAAACATTTCTAGAACATCACCTATGCTTGATTCAGAGAAAGCGCCAGCAATTTTTCCTAGCCTATCGCTTGGTTCTCCTTCTGAAGAAACCTCTTCGCATCTTTGGGCAGTGCTAAAAGGCATTGATTCTCCATCTTCCACAAGTTCCCAATTCACACAATATTCTCCATCTTCAGATATTGCAATACTTTCTTCGAAATCATTGTAATTAGAGTCTAATTCCATAGTTGAAGAATAAATAACTTGAGAATCTGGTCCGATAATAGTGATTTCCATATCTACATCGTTTATTTGTGATTCATCTTTCATTGCAGAGGCTTGGAAATTGAGGTATCCATCACTATCATAAACGTCAAAATTATACATATGTGGTCCATGATAGTAGTCTTCACAAGATAAGTCAGATGAACCGACGACCTGATTGGTTGAATCATCAATCAATTCTGCATTAATGCAAAACGTGTTGGAACCGTAATTCATTGAAGGAGTGTAAGTACTTTGTATGTAATAGCGATTCATGAAAATTGAATCGTCACAAGCGCTCTCGATATATTGACCACAGAGGTCATATGACTCAGAATGTAGTACATTACCTTGTTCGGAAATTATGTTGTAGTTTAGCGTATACTTGTCCAAAACTCCTTCGTCCAAGAAGTCGGCACAGTCTCCAGTTCCATCGTTAACTTGACTCCAGAAGATTTCAGTTCCATCACTGCAAGTGTAAAGAATTTCAATATCAGTTTCAACATAAGTCGATTCATCTTCTCCATACCATCCACAATTTTCCCATCCGTCATTCACCTGTTCGGAATCAATTATGCTACCATCATCACAAGTAAACGTACTCGCTTCATCTTCTCCCGAAGTACAATCATTATTTCCGTCATAGAATTTTGATAATGGTATCTCTTCACCATCATCACAAGTGAACATTGAATCTTCAACCATTTCATAGTCGTATTCATCTTCACCACTTTCACAATCGAAGTCATCCCATGACTCATCATTTAGCATATACCATTCGATTTGGCTACCATCATCACATGTATAATACGGCCAACCTGCATTTAAATTGAGCATTTCATTATTTATTGTGAATATATTAATAAATTGATCTTGGTCATTTGAGTATGACATTTCTGCCATCAATATTTCTTCATCAGAGCCGTCATAACAATCTGGATATCCATTATTTTGTTGCCAACTATAAATTACATCTCCACTGTCACAATAAAACCAATCATCATAATACTCATCATCATAATCATCATCATCATCTCCCCCTACGTCGAAAAGTTCAACTAGATTTTCGCTCAGTCCTTCTGAGAAACTTTCACCGATGTCATCAACGAATGCTTCACTAGCACCGCCGATTACATTACCCATCATGACAAACATCAATGGATTGCCAGGAGGGCAATTTTCACATGATTGTACTTGAGTAGTCAATCCATTGCCATCTCCCAAATCTACTGTCATATCATCACCCATGATAAAATCAAATTCAGTATAAACACCACCCATCTCGAAATCACCATCAGTTTGAGTAAGTGAGTCAGAAATCTCAATATCAAATTCTCCAGAATCAAATCCGAAGTCTTCTGTAGGGATTCCAGTTACAGAGAAACTGTAATCAATTGAACCATCATAGTCTCCAAATAGATCTCCAGTCGCACCCCATCCATAGTCATCTTCTGAAGATAGTTCGACATAAATTGGATCTGGGGATTCTAGTCTCCATTGTGAACTAGAGTCTGTAATCGAATAGCCGAAGGACATTGCAACATTGAAGTCAATTGGTAATTCTTCACCGTCTCCCTCAAAAGTAGCATCAAAATCAAAACTTGTAGAAGTGTAAGTATTCATAGAAAAGTCCATATCTGCGCCGATTAAGTTGTAAGAATCATCTAAGTATTCAGTGTAAAGAATATCGACAGATAATACATTCTGGGAGCTTGAAGTAATGTCGATATCAAAACCAGTTGTATTCATTCCAAATGTACTCTCTGACCAATCGGTCATTAGAATTCCATCGACTAAGCCGCCATGTCTTAGAGTGACATCTGTAGTTCTGCTCCATACTGAAACAGAATCTCCGTCGTAATCTTTGATTGTTTGAGGAGAAATATCTTCTGTATGGTGGATGTAGACATTCGATGAACCAGTCATTAATTGTCCGATAATCAAATCGAATCCGGAATCATCGGCAGCACCCATGACCTCAGTGAAAATTTCTGGTAGATCCAAACCGGTGAAGTTTGTAAGGTCGGAATCAATACTTGACCAGTCGTATTCAACACCATAGAAGAATTCAGATTCTTCACTTGGTGCAGCATTAACACTGGTAATTGGTAGTGCAGCAACTAAGAACAGTGCTGTGACTATTAAGGCTATTTTAGAACTTCTTGCGACTTTGTCCATGTATTTGCCAGTATTATATACCGTTTAATCATATCTGCGCGATAATCACCACAAAATCGCAAGAAATACCTATTTTTCCTCTTTCTAAGTAGTTAAACTGGTGCTCGTGAGGGGGTACGAACCAAAGTAGATAATTTAATTTTTGAATTATGCAGTGGCCTCATATGAGCCAAAAAAGCAACTTGGTGCTCGTGCCGGGATTCGAACCCGGGTCGGCGGGATGAAAACCCACTATGATGGACCTAGCTACACCACACGAGCG
>ENA-ORDR01000246-ORDR01000246.1-marine-metagenome-genome-assembly--contig:-NODE-246-length-28316-cov-7.975991_pt1 | contig 28316 bp, 18 predicted proteins | sample MGYA00240993_ERZ508538 | MGnify/ENA primary metagenome ERZ508538 (study PRJEB26207, sample SAMN05421999) | marine metagenome | isolation source: Monterey Bay, California, USA | place: USA:Monterey Bay... | reverse complement strand
ATGTGAGAAGTATTCATACCTACTCTAATCATTTTTAATCTGGCTGGAGTTTGACCGAATTGTATACTATATCTTGAAGGAGCACATACAGGAGCACTAGCATAAGCACTAGAAAATCGAATTCCTTTTTTTGCTAATTTTTCAATATTTGGAGTTTGATAAAAATCACTTTTAGAATTGATTTCATTATCCATCATTTGAACCGAGGTCCCGTTCCAACCTTGATCATCAACCAAAATTATAATAAAATTTGGGTTACTTTCTTTCTTATTTTTATTAGAGAAACTTGATAAAGAAAGAAGAAAAATAAGTACTGTAATTAAATTTAATTTCATAATCCATTTATATTAAAGCGATATCTAATCTGTAACAAACTACTTAAGGAATCTACTACATTTTTATATCTAATGTCACTTGATAGGTTAATAGTTTCGTCCTTATCGTTCTTGTGATCAAATAACATATTTCCAATAAGTGGACGATTATCTTTGAGTTTTAGATATTCTGTGTAAGAGAAATCAGTTGTTTTAATAGTGTATCCTTTTGCATTTTTCATAAAAACATGACTTTTATTTTCATACATAGGGTCTTTAAGAATATTAACAAGACTTTTTCCATCCAAAACGTGATCTGGACTTTCTAATCCCAAGAGATCTATAACTGTTGGATAAATATCAACCAGTTCAACAAGAGAATTAGAATTAATAGATGACTTTGTCTTTGGATCATAAATTATAAGAGGAACCCTTCCAGAAATTCTATGACTTGTATATTTCCCCCACTGAGAATGTTCCTTTAAGTTAAAACCATGATCGGAAACAAATATTATAATAGTATTTTCTAAAAGCTCTTCCTCTTCTAGTGTAATAATAATTTTTCCAACTAAATGATCAACGTAAGAAACAGTTGAATAATATCCATGCTTAAGTTTTTTAGACAAATCTTCACTTAAATCTCCTTTTTTAGGAATTCCTAAATAACCATTAACTAACTCGCTATTGTTACTTATTGAAATGGAAGGTGAATTTACTGGAGGACTATCATTTTTAGGTAATTTAATTGATTCATAATCATACATATCCCAAAATCTTTTTGGAGCTATAAATGGCAAGTGATTTGATATAAAGCCAGCTGTTAGAAAAAATGGAGAGGATTCATTTTTTAATCTTTTAAGATCTCTAATTACCTTATTAGTTAATAATCCATCAATTAAAATACTATCCTCTACCAAAGCTTTTTCAAAAGCAGGTCCCTTTCCAGTAAGATTCTCTAAATCTTTATTTTCTTTAGTTTGGTAATCTTTCCATAAAGATTCCCACCAATCAATAGGTTTAATTTCTTTTGGACCTTCAAAAGCATATGGCCTCCATACCTCATCCCAATCTTCCCATTTATCATCTAAAAAATGATATATTTTTCCATTAGATATAGTTGTATATCCATTATTTTTCAAATGTTTTGGGAGTGAAACAATTTCTTTTTTTTCTACATCTACCCTAGTTTTATAATCTATAAAATAATTTCTACTTGGATAAATACCAGTAAGCATACTTGCCCTTGAAGCACCACAAACTGCAACATTTGCATAGGCTTCATTAAATTGAACACCAATTTTAGACAATTTATCTATGTTAGGACTATAAATATGAGTCGCACCATAAGAGTTTAACTCAGGCCTTAAGTCATCCATATATAACAATAAAACGTTAGGCTTCTTAATATTTTTCTGAGAAAAACAAAGTGTTGTTAAAAAAAATATTAAAAATGTAAATTTTAAACGCATTTATCTTGTATTAAAATTATTTTCTTCAATTGTTAAATTTTCTATTTTTTACTATTGTTCTCAAATGCCAATCTCTGTCTGGATTATATTTATATTTTTTTTGAAGCCTTAAAGATTCTAGTCGTAATTCATTTTCTTTTTCATCGAATCTAGAATCATTTATTAAATTATTCATTTCACCAGGGTCATTTACTAGATCATATAATTCATCAATATCATTTTCAATAAATGATTCAACTAATTTAAATTCCATAGTTCTGACTGCAACTTGATTTGGGCCTGCATGAGGCCATTCAGAATCTCTGTAGTATTCAAATAAAAATGACTTCCTCCAATCAGAATCAGACTTACCAATTAATAAATCCAACATAGATTCTCCTTGCATATAATCTGGTTTTTCAATTCCAGCTATATCTAAAATTGTGGGAGCTACATCTATGTTTAAACATTGATTACTAACAACTGATTGACCCTTAAAATACTTTGGATAACGAATTAGCATTGGTACTCTCATAGAATTTTCGTAAGCTAATCTTTTGTCTTTAAAAGTATGTTCGCCCATAAAATATCCATTATCACTACTAAAGATCACTACAGTATTTTCTAACTCACCTAATTCTTCCAAAGTTTTCAAAACAGTTCCTATTGACTCATCTACAGCAGCCAAACTCCTTAGTAATTTAATGTTTTTTTGATATCTAATTGGCCACTTAAGTTCTTCTAATTTTTTTGGAATGGGTAAATAATTTTTCCATTTAACGCCATAAGTTTTTTTCCTTTGCCACTCTGGTTTACCATCAAAAGTTTCTTTATGTGTATCAAATGGTGGTTTTGGAAGATTCTCACCTGTATATAATTTTTTGTGTCTGGGTGCCGGTAAGTGTTTTTCATGTACGGCCTTGTGCCATAAATTTAAAACAAATGGTTTTTTGCTTTCTCTTTTATTTATTAACCAATCAACAGTTTTGTCAGTTAAAATATCGGTTATATAACCCTTTTCTTGATACTCGAATCCGTTATCATTGACTTCTGGATTAAAATAATCACCTTGACCATTGAAACTATACCAGTAGTCAAACCCAGGTCTTATATGTTTTTTTCCTTTACTGTGTGCCATGTGAATTTTACCAATATGCGCTGATTGATAGCCTTGCTTTTGCAAGTGAGTGGCGTAAGAAGGAAATTTATTCCAATTTGGATCTACATGACGGTTGTTTTGATTGACGCCGTGAATATGTGGATATGTTCCATTTAAAAAACTAGCTCTTGATGGAGAGCATATAGATTGTGTAACAAAAAAATTCTCCACATTTACTCCTTCATTAGCTAATCTATCTATATTGGGTGTTTTTAAAAATGGATATCTTCCAGAAAATCCATTAGCATCATATGGAAGATCATCTACTAGAATAAATAAAAAATTAGGCTGAGTTTTATTTTCCTGCGATAAGACAAAAAAATTGATCAACAGTAGTGGTAAAAACTTTATTAAATTCATCTTTATAAAAATAAATAATTAACAACATAAATATTACAAGATACTGACTCAATAATGTAATATTTGAGGTAATTTTTTAAAAATTATCGATTATTAATGATTAATAAATGTAATAGCTTCAATATTTGCATTTAAACAATTAAAATTTATATATAAAAATATTAATTTTATGAAATAAGAATAATACAACTAAGTCTTTTGAAAAATCAAATTTTAAACTCCAAAAACATATTGATAGCTATATCAATATCTATAATATTTATTTTTAATGTAGAATCTTCTAACAAAGAAGATAAACCACCCAACATTGTATTTATAATGTCAGACGATCATGCAGTCAGTGCTGTTAGTGCTTACAACGATTGGCTAGCCAAATCTGCACCAACTCCAAATATTGACAGAATTGCAAACGAAGGAATGTTGATGAACAAAACCTTTAACACTAATAGTATTTGTGGTCCAAGTAGAGCAGCTATTCTAACTGGAAAATATGCACATATTAATGGTTTTTATAAAAATGAAGGGGGTGGAGATTTTGATGGAAGTCAACAAACTTTTCCAAAAATTTTACAAAATAATGGATATCAAACTGCAGTAATTGGAAAATGGCATCTTGGAACTACTCCAACAGGTTTTGATTATTCAAAAGTTATGATAAATCACGGCGGTCAAGGAACATATCACAACACAGTGTTTTTAGAGAACGGTAAAGATACCATTAGAGAAACAAAAAGACATTCAACAGAACAAGTAGCCTATGATGCTTTGAAATGGCTTGACAAAGAAAGAGATAAAAACAAGCCTTTCATGCTAATGTATCAATTCAAAGCACCTCATAGACCTTGGACACCAAACAGTAAGTTTAACTCACTATTTACTGAAGATTTGCCATATCCAGAAACATTTAATGATGACTATGAAGGTCGTTTAGCTGCATCTGAAAACATGCTTGAGATAGAAAATCATATGAATAGGAAAGACCTAAAACTAACACCACCAAAAGGCTTATCTCAAAGAGAATTAGGAAAATGGAATAGATTTGGTAATAATGGTGAGTTTTGGACCCCTAATGATACATTACAAGGATTAGATTTAAAAAAGTGGAAATACCAAAGATATATCAAAGATTACCTAAGATGTGTAGCTGGAGTCGATGAATCTGTCGGTAAAATGTTAGATTATTTGAAAGAAAACAATTTAGATGAAAACACCATAGTAATTTACACCTCTGATCAAGGTTTCTACCTTGGAGAACATGGTTGGTTTGATAAAAGATGGATGTATGAGCCTTCTTTTAGAATGCCATTTATGATAAAGTATCCCAAGAAAATTAAATCAAAAAGTGTCAACAATGAACTTATAGTTAATGTTGATTTTGCTCCTACCTTATTAGATTTAGCTGGAATCAAACCTCCAAAAGATATGCAAGGAGAAAGCTTTAAAAAACAGCTTTTTAATAAAAAACATGCTAAAAGAGATGCTGTTTACTATCACTATTATGAATATCCTTTTTGGCATAAAGTACAACCTCATTATGGTGTAAGAACAGAAAGATATAAACTTATTCATTATTATTATAATATGAACGAATGGGAGCTTTTTGATTTAGATAATGACAAAGATGAACTCAACAACCTTTATGGAAAAGATGGCTACAATAATATCACAGAGGATTTAAAAGAAAAGCTAAAAAAACTTCAATCAAAGTATAAAGACGATATGAGTCTGGAAGAAATGAGAAAGATGACAGACACAAGAATCAAGCGTGTTTACAAAGAAATGAATTCTAAGAAATAAGACAAATTTACTTTTTGATGATTTTTTTAACTATAATTTTATCATCAATATGAAATTGGATAAAATACACCCCATTTTGTAGATAGCTTAAATCTAGTCGGTTATCTCTAAAATTAGTATAACCATTTATTAATTTTCCATTAATTGAAAATATATCAAAACTAACATTATTAGTGAAATTTAAATTAATTAATCCGTTTGTTGGATTCGGATAAACATTAATTAAATCATTAAAACCATCTTCTAAAGACATATTAATATCATTGATAGTTACATTAAAGCTATCAAAATAGTAGTGACCAAGTTCATTTCCACACATAAGTTGAAATTTAAATACATCATAATATTCCTCTATATCAAATTCAACTTCTTTTAGTTCATATTCATCATTTAAAAAAATTTCATTTGAAACTGAATAATTATTACCTGTACTACCCTTTTTAATCCTTAATTTAAAAGATGAAGCTGGGAATCCTGCAGAGGTTTTAGCGTAAAATTGAATATTAATTGTTTTACCATTTAAGTCTTCACCATAATTTATGTTATTTAATATAACTTTATTAAAACCAGAATTATTTGTTGCTAAATTTTGAACATCTATAAAAGATGACGACTCTTCAAAAGACTGCTCCAAAGCATCTGTATATTCAGCGTTAGCTCCACCATAGGTATTTAAACTCCAACTATTATTTATATTTATACAATCAAAATTTGGGTTTTGAATAAGCTCATTCTCAGGACATCCAATTAAAGCATCTTTAACATCATCAATCCAATTCTCATTAATTATCTCATTAGTATAAGGGTTAATACTGCTATTGTTTGGGTTATCATTTCTAAGACTAATAGTTTTAGAAGATTTATTTCCTGCACACCAGGCTGAGAATGCGAAATTATTAGCAATAGCTTCCTCAGCTATAAATCTATGGTATTCAACACGGTCTGAGTTAAACGGACCTCCAAACTCACCAATAGACCCTTGAGAATAATTAATACCATTTTCATTATCAGCACCAAACTCACCAAGATAAATTGGAATATCATTATTTTCAGACCAATTTTTTAGCTGACTAAATCTCTCAGTGATTAAATCTTTTTGAGCGTCAGAAAAAACAAAATTATTATATTGTTCTCTAGATGATGCAGTGAAATTAAACGGTTGGTAATAATGGAAAGTTGCAATCAAGTATTGATCTGAAGTGAGAACCTCTGAACTAATTTCAAATGGTACTTGCCAACTAGAAGCTCCTCCTCCATTTATGATTATTCCTCTAGTTAGATTATTAGATCCTGAGGTTCTTATTATTTCAATTAAGCTTAAGTTTAAGTCATTCATTTCATCTGCAGAAACTGAGAAGTAAGGTTCATTAATTAAATCAAAAACTAAACTACTTGTAGAATAATCCTTGAATCTATTTGCTATATCTCTCCAAATGGCTTTAAATCTATTAATATCTGCTAACCTTTTTGCTGAAGTTGGGTCTGTAAAGTAATTAACTCCATTTATTTGTTCATTTTGAAATGTATAAACAAATTCTTGTTTAAGATTATTGCCATGAAAATCTAAAATAACAATTATGTTATGAGTTAATGCCCAGTCAACAATTTGTTGCACTCTATCTAAATATTCCTCGTTAACCTGATAATCTTCTAAAGAGCCATTGTAATCAGAGGCCGTATTTGCTTCAGAAGAAAAACAACTATTATTAGCACAATCATCAATATTAATACTGGACCTTTGAGATCCATTCAAGCTATAATCAAGGTTAAGAAAACCTCCACTATAGAAATCTACAGGAATTCTAACATTAGTAAAGCCAGCTTCTGATAATTGAACAAAATAGTCTTCGTAAACAGCATGAGCCCAGTTCCCTTCTGTGGGAGCAGACAATACATTACCCATATTTATACCTCTACCCATCAAATTCACAATCTCTTCAGTCGAAGTTTGAGAAATTATTGGGTTTAAAAAAAACAGGGATATATAAAAAATATATCTCAAAAAATTATTGGTTTTTTTTCTGAAGTTCTAATACAGCTTTCATTATTGCAGCTGTGGTAGGCTGATCAAATCTAACTTTCATAGATTGTCTAAGTTTCTTGCTAGAAGCTTTGTAAACTGCTTTTTTTTCTTCGTTAGATAAATCTTTTCCAAAAATGTTTTCTCTATCATTCATGAATTTAGCAATGTATGTATCATAAATAAACTTTTGATCTTCTTGTGATAATTCTAACTGTGTTGCAGCATGTTCAGAAAACATAGTAGCTTTTTTTATCTGATAGTTATTTTGAGCATTTGAATTCAACGAGAATAAAAGTAATAGAACAAAGATTTTAATTGAGTTTTTCATAGTTTTAATTTATTGTTTTTAGTTATTATTAAATTTATTGAAATTATTTGAAAATAAAACTCCTATTTTTTTCATTCCAAAATAATTATAATGAATATTATCTTCAAGTCTAGGCAAGTAATTAAATGAAGATATATCTTTATTTTGTTCGATAAAAGTAACATTATTTAATTCTTCAGAAACTTGTTTCATTGCATTACCTATTTTTTTACTACCAACCTGTAATATCATAAATGGCAGCTTTGAAGATTTGAATATAGATCTTGAATTATTAATTAGATTTTTTAAATTATCAGCATAAGTATCTGAAGGTAAAGGACCCCATTTTTGACCACTATCAGATTCACCTTGAACCCATAACATACCCATGATTTGATAATCTGATTTATCATATTTAGATAATTCCCTTTGTACATCATTTATTAACTCATAAAAAAGTTTCGGTTTATTTAACTCACCTATATATTGAGCCTTTTCCTCAGTCCAATTTGAATTCCAAGAACCATATAAAGAAGATCCACCTTTGGATCTTTTAATAAATAAAAACTTTTTATTAGGATATTTTTTTGATAATTCAATCCCAAAGAAAATTTCCGGACCAAAACAGCTATCAACTTGGAATTTTTTTCTTTTCCACTCTGGAGGTATTGTCACGTTTAAGGGAACAGATTTATTACCATTATCAACGAACGAAATGTTTTTTTGAGCATTTTTTAAATCTTTTATATCTGTAAGACTTAGCTTATTGGCATTTGCAGCTCCTGCCATGTTAGATTGACCAGCTAGAATAAATACATTAATTTTATCATCACTTAATTGTAATTGTGAATAACTAGATAAATAGCTAATAAAAAATATTAATAAAAACTCAGTTACAATTTTCATTTTACTTTTTTGACTTTATATGCTTATTTAATATAACACTTAGACTATCAACTATAGATTTATTTGATCTTATTTCAGCAATATTGTTCATTTGAAGTTCGTCATTTTCTATATCATACAGCATTCTATCTATTACAGATCCTTTTCTTTTCCATTCAGTATAATAGTACTTATTTGAAATTAATGTTTCACCATTTTTCCAAATCGAAAAAGCTATCTCACTACTAACTTTATTAGGGTTTTTTAAATTACTTACCAAGGACTTTCCTTGAACAAAATCAGGAGTTTCTATTTCTGCTAAATCACAAAATGTAGCATACAAATCGATTAATTCAACAAAGGATTCACTTGTTTTGTTCTTTTTGTATTTAGGTGAACTAATAATCATTGGGATTTTTAGTTCGTATTGAAACAAGTTATGCTTTGTCCACCTTCCATGCTCAGAAAGACTAAAGCCGTGATCACTAGTCAATACAACTGTTGTATTATTACTTAAACCTTGACTCTTTAACTCATCTAAAATAAGTCCTATCTGTGCATCTATATAACTAACACAGGCGTAATATGCGTGAATTAACTCTTTTGCTTTATCATCAGAAATAGCACCCTTTTCTGGAATATCAGTAAACTTTCTTAATTCGTAAAAATAATTTGCTTTTTGAGGAGCATTTGGAGGAAAAAAATTATTGAGAGGTAAAACAATATCATCTCTGTCGTATAAGTCCCAATATTTTTTTGGAGCTACAAACGGTAAATGAGGTTTTTGAAACCCAACAGCGATAAAAAAAGGCTTATCACTTTGATTAATTGATTTTATATCTCTAATGGTCTTTTGAGCTACCTTTCCATCAGAATAATCGCTATCATCGGTATATACAAATTCAGAAGCAGGGCCAAAATTATTTTTTAAGTTTTTTATATTAATTGGATCTTTATAATCTTTAGGATTATTTCTTGTCCCTCTAAAAATATCGTCCCAACCATAGGCTGCATCCCTTGCATGATGAGATATTTTCCCATTACTAATTGTCCTATACCCATTGTTTTTAAGATGTGATGCAATAGTTAAAGAATTTGGAGCATCTTCGTTTATTTTTGTGTAGAAAGTAGTAAATCTATTTTTAGTTGGTCTTAAACCTGTAAGTAAACTAGCTCTTGAAGCTCCACACACCGGATTATTTGTAAATGAATTTTTAAAAGTTACCCCACTTTTCTTTAGTTTATCAATGTTAGGGGTAGAGATTTGAAGTTGATTATCTGCCATGGTAAGATCTCTAAGATCGTCAACAATAATAAAAATGATATTTTCCTTTTTGTTATCATTATTAGCATAAACTGATAAACAAAAAAATGGAATAATGATTATTAGTAATTTGTATAGTTTCATAAAAGTGTTTAATTATATAAGTTAATTTTGTTTTCAATCGTTAACTCAACAGTTTTTAGGGATTTAAAATGAGACGATGAGCCTGTCATAATTTTAAAAGTTCCAGGTTCCACCACGTAATTCATGTCAATATCATAAAAGGCTAAGGATTCAGGTGTAATTTCAAAAACTACATTTTTAGTCTCACCAACCTTTAAATTAATTCTCTTGTAACCTTTAAGTTCTTTTACAGGTCTTGTAGCAGAACTAACGTTATCTCTTATGTAAAGTTGAACAATTTCATCTCCATCCATTTTACCAATATTAGTTACTGCAACTTCAACTTTAATATTAGAGTCATCGTCAAAGCTTGTATTTAAAAGTTTTGGATTTGAATATTTAAACTTTGTATAACTTAAACCATACCCAAATTCATAAAGTGGTTTGTTTTTTTCAAATGCATATTTATGAAAATATTGGGAAGGCTTATGATTATAAATCATTTGAAGCTGTCCAACGCTTCTTGGAACAGTTAAAGGTAATTTACCACTTGGATTAATATCTCCAAAAATAATTTCTGCAACAGCCTTGCCACCTAGATTTCCAGGCTCCCAAGCTTCTATAATGGATGGAATATTATTTTGGATCCAAGGCTCGCTAATTGGTTTACCATTAACATACACTACAATAACATTGTTATTAATTTCCTTTAAAGAACGTACTAGTTCTAATTGTTTTCCTGCTAAATTTAGTTCAGCTCTAGCCATATTTTCGCCCGCAGTTTTATCCTTCCATTTATACCTCATTGAATTATCTCCTACAACGACAATAACATAATCTGCATCTTTGGATGCATCTAAAGTGGTTTGAATATTTTTATTGGATATTTTTCTAATATTATCTCCAGAGTCAAAAAATGACACATCATATCCTTTTGATTCTCCTAAATCTTTTATTCCTTCAAAAATTGTAGTTACATTTTCATCTGGTTGTGCAGCATGCCAATCACCTAATATTGATTGATTATTTGCATTAGGTCCAGTAACTAAAATCTTTTTTGATTTTTTAACTTTATTTAGTGGTAATAAATTAGAGTTCTTTAACAATACAATCCCTTTTCTAGCAGTTTCTAGTGCAGTAAACTTATGTTCAGGAGTAAAAATATTTTCAGGTATTTTTTCAATATCAACAAATCTATTTTCAAATAATCCTAATTTAAATTTAGCCATTAAGATTTTTGAACATGCTTCGTTAACTCTAGAAATGGGAAGTGTTCCTTCTTTGACCAATTCAATTACTGCTTCAGGGAAATCAATACCATGCATGTGCATATCCATACCAGCATTAACAGCTAAGTAAGATGCTTCTTTTAAACTACTTGCGACATGATGTAAAGTTTCTATCCTTTCAATATCCATCCAGTCACTTACATAAAAACCATCGAAACCCCAATCTTTACGAAATAAATCGGTCATTAACCAACTACTCATATGACAAGGAACTCCATTTAGTTCGTTATGTGCTGCCATAATAGAATATACACCTGCATCAATTGCTTTTTTATAAGGAGGTAAATAGACTTCTTTTAAAGTTCGCATGGATACATCCATCGGTGAAGCATTTAAACCATTGATTGGCTCACTACCAGCAATCATATGTTTTGCACATGCAATAACTTTATTTGTGCCTGTAAAATCATTTAACTGAAAACCTTTTATCATTGATGCTCCTAAATTTCCAACCATATATGGATCTTCTCCAAAAGTTTCACCTACTCTACCCCATCTAGGATCTCTTAATACATCTATATTAGGAGTAAATGCCCAATGAGAGCCAGTAGCTCTCATTTCAAGAGCTGTTTGCCTTCCTACATCAAAAAGAAAGTCATCACTCCAAGTTGACGCTAATGTAATTGGTGATGGATATACAGTAGCACCATTAAAAAGTGCATTTCCGTGAATAGCGTCGATTCCTATTAAAATAGGTATTTTTAATCTGGATTCATTAGCAAGTTCTTGTAGTAAATTTCCTTCTTCGGCAGTTAAAACATGTAAAAAAGACCCTATTTTACCCTCCTGAGTCATTTTCATAACATCATTACTAAATACACCTTTATAAAAACCTTGAGCATCATTGTTTACTAAATCTTCAGGTGATAAATCTTTCTCTGCTTTTCTCATATGATCAAGTCCAACAAATTGATTCATTTGATAAACCTTATCTTCTAAGGTCATCCTAGACATTAAATCATTTAATCGATCAATATGGGATTTCGAACTATCCAAATACAATTTATAAGAAGAATCTTCTTGTCCTAAAGAATTAAAGACAGTAAAAAAAGTAACAACTAATAATCTTAATCTCATTTTATTTATTTTAAAATATTATTTAATAATTCATAACTCGGATTAGGCTTTAATTCTTTTGAATAAATAGATTGAAAATAACCCTTACCTTTTTTAAATCTCTCACTCATATCCCAAAAATTTAGTGTAACAAGACCATTTTTAGATTTATCTTGAAGCAAATTAATTATTCTAGAATATATCATTTTCTGCTCTGACAAATGATAACTTAAATTAGATTTATCTTCCACAAAATAATCTAATTCAGTTACATGAAAGTCCAAGTCATTTTCATGGGCCCAATCAATTAAATTTGAAAGATCCTTAATTCCCTTATCTAAATCATTTACAAAACCATATGTTGATTTACTGAGAAGCAAATGTCCCTGCCATCCTATACCATCAACTCTATAGCCTCTAGATCTAATATATTTTACGCTCTTTTTTAATTTATCCCAAAGACGGGGTTGAAAACCTGCATTTTGATTAAAAACTAAACTTATATTAGGGGCAAGTTTTGTAGCAATTTCAAAAGATTTTAATATGTATATAGGAAATTCATTTTCATCCAAACCAATTTTTAACCATGGATTTTCCCATTTATTATTTCCAAGTTTAGGTCCATGCCATTTTCCACTTGGTAAGATAGTTTCATTAACGACATCCATCCACTTAATGGATGGTTCTTTTGAGAATTTAATACAAGATTCTGTCATAAATTCAACCAAATTTAACATTAACTCATCACTAGTTCTTAAATCGTCTTTAGCCCATTTAGAAGATTGTGGTCCAACAGGTCCATGAATACGTAAGTCTAAATTATGAAGTTTAGCAAAATCTATCATTTGATCAATCTTAGTCCAGTTCCATGTATTAGGTTTTGGGTGTACTATGGTCTGTTTTGCAGCGTTGGCAGGAGTTAAGTAAGTAAAATCTTTTAAAAATAAATTAGATTTTTGAGTATTGAGCTCATTGAAATTTAAAGTAGCTCCAACTATAAAATTATTTTCTTGAGAACTAATTGAAAAAGAAAAAAATATAAAGAATATAATTAACTGATTTTTCATACTTATAAATATAAAACAATCTAAGAATGAAATTTACTTGAATAGTAAAATATTTGGGGAATTTCATATCAATATTGAGGATAAATCAAACAGTATGAAAAATAAGTTAATAGTCTTATTATTGTTTAAAGAAATAATTTTCTTAGTCCTACAAAAACAATTATAAAAACAGAGTAAAAAATAAAAAAAGGAATTACATACAAGTCAAAATTAAACACTAACATAATAGCCATTATTAGTAACTGAAATCCAAGGCCATATAAAGAGACTAGTGTCATAAACCACTTTGGAAAAGGCTTACATTTACTTGCGTCTTTGTCCATAAAATACATGATTTTATCAAATGTAATGTATAAAACATCATAAATCTTGTAGAATATATTTACCATCTTTTGACTTTCTCCCTTGAGAGCTATTGGAGCGGAATCCTCAACTATACGGCTAGTTGAATCTCCATCAACAGAATTTCTTAAAATAACATAATAATAATTAAAAACAGTCCCTTGAAGTTGAATACAAAAAAAAGCAATAAACATATAGATTATAGAAATTTCAGAGAGATACCAAAAAGTGAATAAAAAACAGAAATTAAGTAAAAAATCCGCAATAGAGTCATAAAAACGGCCTACATAAGATGGAGATTTTTTTAGTCTTGATAACTCTCCATCAGCTGCATCTAAAACTGATTTTAAAATAATAAAAAATGCAGCCGTAATATAATATTCGTTAAGCATAAAAGCTATTGCTAAGAGTCCAGAAATCACAAACATTGAAGTTACATGAATTGCGGTAAATTTTGTGTATTGCAGCTTACTAGCAATCCAGTGACCTAAGGAACGACCATAGTCAGAAAAATCTAAAAATTGATACTTTACAGGAAGTTTTGCCATAATTGTTTACTACAAATAGTCTGAGTTTAAACGTGGCAAAAATACAATCATTTTTCATTACAATAAAAAAAAAGGGACCTATATAAGTCCCTTTTAGTAATTTATTGTAAAAATCTAATTAATCATCAATTAATATATTAGTATTAATTTCTGTTAGTGGAATTGGCAACTTCATGACCTGATTTGGATCAGTACTTAAAGTCAAATCTACATTAGGTGAAAATATTGGATTATTATTATGTTTATTTATCGTGTTTGTTAAAAAATAATCAAATCCTCTTCTTCTGTTATTATGTGCATCTTCCCCTTCACCGATAAGTTCATATCTATATTCATTCATAATGGCATCTCTAAAAGAGCTTTGACCACCAAGATATGCATCGTTTGACATACCAACACGATCTAATACTTCAGTTACATAGCCTAATTGTTGATCATTTTGTAACTCATTAGAAATCTCTGCTAACATAAGTAAAAGATCTGCATATCTGAAAATAATTAAATTTTGATCTCCAAACTGATTACTATGTTGAGTGTCTTTTTCAACAAACTTAAATAAAAATGGGTGTGATTTAGTAAAAATATTTCTATTTGCAATAGCAGGATAATGTTGGATAAGATTTCCGTTATCTGCTCTATTGTATTCATAGATGTAAGACCCATCAATTCTTGGATCATCAGGATATGTAGCCATATGATCTAACAAAACATCTGCATGGACCTGTAACCAACCGAAATGTTGGCCTAATTTATATTTAAATGGAGTGTAATTTCTTCCCATTTGAGAGTTTGCTGCATCTTGAGCTAACTGTAATTCAAAAATTGATTCTGTTGAGTTTTCAAATTCATCCGTAAACAAAGAACTATAATCTGCAACTAAGCTATATTGACCATATGCTAAAATAGCTTCATCATAAGCCATTTGCCAATACTGAGCCTCAGAAACACCATCTTCCCTAAGAGAAGGATTAGTAGCCAATGTCATATAAACTTTTGCTAACAACATATTAGCTGCATATTGTCTTGGGTAACCTGCACCAGAATTTCCGTTAATTAGACTAGCAGCTGTTTGAGCATCTAATATAATTTGGGCATATACATCTTTTGCCATAGTTTTTGGCTTAGCTAAATTCTCATTATCTGGAAGCTCTAACCAAAGTGGGATATCTTCCCACAAACGTACTAGAGTTAAATACGACCAAGCTCTTACAAAATAAGCTTGCCCTGCAATATCATTAAAACCTAGTTCTGATGTTTCAGTTGGTGAATCATAAGTTGTAATATTAGCAATTGCTCCATTACATCTACCTATTGCTGCATACATACCTTGCCACATATTCTGTGTGTCTCTATCATATGTTGGTTTTAGAGAAAAAAGATTAATATTATTTACATTATTATTATTGTTTCCATTTTTTTTAGTTACAAAGAGCCCTGAAAAACCATTAACTGCAAAAATACGTTGCTCCATGGCCATGTAAGTACTTAATTGTTGGTATATCCCATCTAAAGCACCTCTAGCAACTTGGAGGTCAGCATATGTAGCTTCTGCATCCAAAAATATTGGATCTTCTTCTAAATCACATGTGTAGAAAGTCAAACCAATAAACGTTAATAATATAATTTTTAAATTTTTCATAATTTATTATTTTTAATAATTGTACTTATTATTTTTTTTGATTTAAAGTTTAAAATTTAATGTTAACACCCATCAAAACATTTCTAGCATTAATACCACTATTCCAATCAACTCCATTGATTAGACCTGTAAATAAGAAAGTAGAAACTTCTGGGTCATAACCACTGTAATTAGTCCAGGTAAATAAATTTTGACCAGCTATGTAAACATTTAGGTTATTAATAAATTTATTTTCGCTTACTGGAATATCATAACCAATAGTTAAATTATTTAACCTTAAATAACTTCCATCTTCTATTATTCGATCAGTAATAGCTATTTGCCCTTCTGTTCTGTATCCAATTCTTGGATGTGTATTAGATGGACTATCTGGTCTCCATGCATTGTAATAAGCACGAGGCATTATATTAGCAAATTCTCTACCCTCTGCATTGTCTAGTTGTAATAACATTCCATTGGCAATATCATTTCCATAAACTCCATTAAACAAAGCACTTATATTCCATCCTTTATATCTTAAATTAAAATTGAATCCATACACATAATCAGGATTTGGATTTCCAATAAAAGTTCTATCCTTTTCATCGATTATTCCATCACCAGAATCTAAAATACCATCTCCATCTGTATCTTCGGTTAACTGATCAACTCTTCTAACATCTCCAGCGACAGCACCTTCTACGAGATCAGTATCTTCTGTTTGGTATATTCCATCAGTCTCAAAACCGTAAAAAAGACTAGACTCTTCTCCTTCAACAAATACATTCGCAGGATATCTAAAATATTGACCTCTACTAATTGAATTACCAAAATAGAATCTTCTATCGGTCATGACACCATTTTCATAAAAGCCTAGTAAAGGTTGTGATTCTAGATTTACAATTTGGGTCTTATTAAATGAAATATTTCCACCAAAACTAAGTTCAACATCATCAGTTGATATAGGTGTGATATTGAGTGCTAGTTCAACTCCTTTGTTAGTTATATTTCCTTTATTTACCAAAATACGTGTAAATCCAGATGAAGGAGGGATTTCAGAATTTTGCAACAAATCTTTGGTCATTTTATCGTAAACATCAATATTTCCCGAAACAACTCCATTTAATGTAGTAAAATCTACACCAAAGTTTGATTGTTCAGTTGTTTCCCATGTTAAATCTGGATTAGATAAGTTTTGTAAAGCTATTGGAACATTTGTACCTCCGTCTGCATTTCCATATAGATTAGATACTCCATAGTTAGATAAAGATCCATAAGGACCGATACCATGATTCCCTATTTGACCCCAACCAGCTCTAAATTTTAAGCTTTCAAAAATATCTAAATTCTGAATAAATCTTTCATTTCCGGCATTCCAAGCGAAAGCTACAGATGGAAATACACCATATTGGTTGTTATTGGCAAACTTCGAAACTCCATCACGTCTTACAGTAGCTGTTAAAATATACTTATTATCAAAGGTGTAATTAACTCGACCTAACATAGAAAATATCTGCTGATCAGCTTTTACATATGTTAATGGTCTGGTTACTACATTTCCATAAGCTGGTTGATTGGTTGTAAATTGCATAGTAAGAAAATCTTCAACAGCATAAATACTATTTTCTACATCTCTAACATCATAAGTTAAACCAACCATTGCATTAACTCTATGTCTTCTGTTAAACTTTCTGTTAAATCTAACTATATTATTGAACTGATGTGTTTTAGCGTTTATGGTACTTATTTGTAATGTACCATTGGAGTTTAAACCTTGAAAAGTACTAAGTCCATAAAATCGTCTTCTATCTTTTGTTCTAATATTACCACCATATTTAATTTGATAGCTTAAACCCTTAACTGGAAGCTTGTAGGTAAGACCTACAGAACCAATAAAACGCACTTCTTTAGAAATATCAGAAAAGTCTTTTTGCCAGGCAAATGGATTTGTAGTAAAATTTCCTTCCGAGTAAACATCATCTAAATCATGGTCGATAATTGGTCTATATGCAATTACGTTTCTTACAAAACTCGTATTAGCACCTCCCAGCAAATCTCCACCCTCAGCAAAGTTTCCACTATTCATAAAACCACTAAAACGTGCTTGTAACTTTAGATTATCATTAAGATCTTGATTTAAATTAATTCGAATATCACTACTTTTAAATGAAGAAGTCCTAACTACTCCTTGCTGATTATCAAAACCTGCAGAAATGTAATAATTTCCATTTTCTCCACCCCCAGATGCAGATGCTCCAAATTTTTGGCTAAAACCGTCTCCATAAATTTCGTCTTGCCAATTGTATAAATCGGTAGGTCTTACGGGGCCTTGTCCTTCTCGACCTATAAAAATACTATCACCAGAGAATGAATATCTCGGAAGAAACCCATTTATTCCATCTAATTCGTTAATGTATTCTGCAAAACCAAATGCATCTAATACATCAATTTTATTAGTTGCTGACCTTATTGAATTAGTAAGAAAAGCACTTATTTTAGGTTTTCCACTAGTTCCTTTTTTTGTAGTAATTAAAACAACTCCATTAGCTCCTCTTGATCCGTAAATAGCAGTCGCGGATGCATCTTTTAAGACTTGAATACTTTCTATATCACGTGGATTAATACCATTTAAGCCATTTTGAGTCTGTTGACCAGTATTACCTCCACCAGTTGGAAGAACATCTTCACCTGCAGAAGAAATAATAATTCCGTCAATAACATATAAAGGTTCATTATTTCCTCTTAAACTACTCGTACCTCTAATCTTAACACTTATTCCAGAACCTGGAGCAGCACTGTTTTGTATAACTTGTACTCCTGATGCTCGACCCTGTAAAAGTTGATCCACAGAATTTGATTGGGTTGCCACCTCATCATTAACTGAAACGGATGATATAGAACCTGAAATATCTTTCTTTAAAACAGTTCCATATCCAATAACTACTACTTCTTCAAGTTCATCAGTATCAACTTGCATATTTAACGAAAATGTTGGTTGTTCAGAGACATCTACTTCTTCAGTTGCATATCCTACATATGATAAAACTAGTGATTGTTTTGCACCCGATGGTATAGCAATTGTAAAAACACCATCAAAGTTAGTTACAGCACCAAGATTATCTGAATCTTTTACCTGAACAGTTACCCCTGGAAGAGGTAATCCAGACTCATCATTGACAGTTCCTGTAACTAAGTTGGATTGTGAAAAAGCAATTAAAGGAGTTAAAACCGATAAAATAATTATACGGAAAATGATTTTCATAGTTTATATTATTTAGTTAAATAGAAAAATTTATTTTTTATCAATTCAATTTAAACAAATATAAATTTTATAACCTTTTTTTTAAAGAATTTAAAATTACACATGTATAAAAATGAATATTTAATAAAATTACAAAGACTAGCTAATTAAAATTAATAAGTTTGAAGAAAAATATGTAAAATTTGAAGCGATACTTCTATAAACAAAAAAAAACCTGCAATATAAAACTACAGGTTTTTAAAAAAATATTAAATAGTCTAATCTAAATATATTGGACCTCCCGCATCTTCAAGTAACTTTCCTAACTCTCTCACTTCATTAACAAAACTATCAATTTTAGGTTTTGATCTTTCATACATTTGCTTAGCTATTTCAAAACTTTGCATGTGTAATTCTGTAGGTCCATATGAATTTGGATACCAACCTCCCCTAGCTTTCATTAGCCTGTCCATTATGTTCAGTCTGTCTTTTTCACCAATTTCAGCTTTTGCAGCACTTCCCGAAAATTCTCTATCCAAGACATTCATTTTATCTCTTAATAGATAAACTGCTTTAGTAAGCTCTTCTTTATTTGTTTTAACTTGATTTAAATTTCTCTCATAAGTAGCAACACGTGACATAGCTTTCATGAAAACATGAGATGATTTATTAATCGATGTTGTTAATTCAGCTAAGTCAGTATTATATTGTTCGTGTTTATCGGCATTAGGATTTTTAAGTACATTTTCTCTAATTCGTTCTACTGTAATTGAAACTGGATCAGAGAGTTTTGTTAAATCACCACCCACTCTTTTATAAAGAGTTGCATAATAAGTACCTGGGTTAACATTAGTCATAATCCCCCTAGATCTACCCCATCTTTGACGATTTGATGAGCCTGAAGAAACATTGACTGTTGTTGATTTAGAAGTTCTTAAACCCCATGTTACTCTGTGTGTTCCTTTTCTAAGCGGTCCTGAAATCTGATCAACAATATTACCATTATTATCTTTTATCATTAAAATAGCTTCAGCTTTAGCTTCACTAAGTTCTTTATCTAAAGCTTCCCAACCAGGAAATGGAATATCAGAATTTTTTAATTTTCTTTCCATTTTTTGACGTTTATCTTTAAGTGAAACGTGAGGAGTTTCTGACAAATGATAAGTTATAGTAGCTCCGTAGTTAGGGTTTTTAGCTACATAAGTAGATCCTCCTGAACTTCCTGAACCACCCATTATTTGGTTATACTGAAGTGCTTTTCTTGTAGGGAATAAAAATGCCTCTTTATTAAGATTATCGTCTGTCATTTCCCTTAATGGACTATAATCATCTAACACATAAAAACTTCTTCCAAAAGTAGCTAAGACTAAATCATTTTCACGTTTTTGAATAGCTAGATCTCTAATAGATATAGTAGGTAAGCCATTCGAAAATTTATGCCATTTATCACCTTGATTTAAACTCACATAAACACCATATTCAGTACCTAAGAATAGTAAATTAGGGTTTACATGATCTTGAACTAAACGCCATATTAAAGTGCCATCTGGAATACCATTAACTATTGACTTCCATTTTTTTCCTCCGTTTGTAGTTTTGTATAAATAAGGACTGTAATCACCAAACTTGTGGTTATCCAACGCTACATATGCAACATTATCGTCATGTAAATCTACTTTAATATCATTAACAAATGCTGAAGCTGGAACGTCGGGTAATTCATCGACAGTCATTTTTGACCAGTTATCACCTCCATCTCTTGTATATTGAATAATACCGTCATCTGTTCCAGCATAAAGAACATTTTCGTTAGTTTTAGATTCTGATAAAGATGTTATGGTATTGTAGGTTGACATTGCATAAACATCTAATGCATTGTCAAAACTTTGAACTCTACCCATAATTGGCAGACTAAGTCTTTCTTCATTTTTTGTTAAATCACTCGAAATAGTAGACCAACTATCTCCTCTATTTTCAGATCTCCAAACTCTTTGAGTACCAAAATAAAGTCGTTTAGGGTCATGTTGACTAACAAGAATTGGAGCATCCCAGTTAAATCTTTCATAAGGCTCATCAATTCCTTCGTGAGGTCTGATATTTACTGCCTCTCCTGTTGTTCTATCAATTCTATTAATATATCCTTGCTGGGATTGAGCATACATAATATCAGGATTACCTGGCTCCGTTGCTGGTTGATGACCGTCACCCCCTAAAACAACATACCAATCATCATTACTAATTCCATTTCTTTTGAAAGTTCTTGAAGGTCCTCCTTGTGTATTGTTGTCTTGAGTTCCACCATATATATTATAAAAAGGCTCAGCATCATCAACTGCTAATTTGTAAAATTGAGTCAGAGGTAAATTGGAAACATATTTCCAATTTTTAGAATTATCAAAAGATTCATAAATACCACCATCAGTTCCAATTAACATGTAATTAGGGTCATTTTCTTTAAATGTTAATGAATGATTATCAGAATGTTTTTGAGACTCTTTCATTTGATAGAAATTTTTTCCACCATCATCAGAAACTAGAACACGCACATTCATTAGATATATTTTATCAAACTCATGAGGGGAAGCTACTAATTCCTGGTAGTAATGAGGTCCTGTTCCACCTGAAACAGTATTAGACATCTTACTCCAACTTCCTCCACTATTTGATGTGCGATATACAGCCCCTTGACGTCTATCCAGTTCAATTGCAGCATATAAAACTGTTGGGTTTATAGGAGAAATAGCTAAACCTATTTTACCCATATTTGATCTAGGTAAACCTTTGTTAATTTTAAACCAATTGTCTCCACCATCTGTACTTTTATAAAGAGCCGTACCTGGGCCACCGTCAATTAGTCCTGCCACATTACGATGTCTTTGCCAGCTAGCAGCATAAAGGATATCTGGATTAGTCGGATCAATAACTAGATCAGTAACACCAGTCCACTCATTAATTTCTAAATTATTCTTCCAAGTTTTACCTCCATCTGTAGATTTAAATAAACCTCTTTCTCCTCCAGAACTCCATAATGGGCCTTGAGATGCAACCCAAATTATATCAGAATTGTCTGGATGAATTATTATTTTAGAAAGATGTTCTGATTTTTTAAGCCCCATGTCTTTCCATGATTTACCTCCATCTAAACTGTGATAAATACCATGTCCTATTCCAATATGTCTACCAGCAACATTTTCACCTGTCCCTAGCCATATAGATGCTGAATTATTAGGATCTATAGTTATGCAACCTGTAGCAAAAAAAGGCTGATTATCTGTTAATGGTTGCCATGTAGTTCCGGCATTTTCTGTTTTCCATGTACCTCCAGATGAAACAGCTACATACCATATATTTTCGTTATTTGGATCTATTGCAATATCAGAAATTCTACCAGACATAAATGCTGGTCCTATACTTCTGAATTGAAACCCATTTAATGCTGTATCAATTGGGGATTTTTGTTTGTTATCTCCTTTACCTTGACCCATAATTGAAAAATATGAGAAAAAGATTACAAGAGAAACTAAATAAAGTTTCAAGTTTTTCATAATTAATATATAATTTAAGTTTAATTCAAATTAATGAAAAAATAAGTATTATCAATTAATAATGATCTAAATTTTATTATTTAATCAATACTATATAATTTCCATACTTTTACAATATGATTAAAGAAATTCAGCTAAGAATAAATCTGATAGAAGAAAGAAAAGAAGATATTCTCAAATATAAAGCTTCTAAAAAACTAGAAATTAATGTTAAGGAGATATCAGCAATCAAAATATTACGAAAATCTATAGATGCTCGAAAAAAAGAAACTATTTTTAATTATAAAGTTGCCGTTTATATAAATGAATCAATTTCTGATAAACAGGAGTATAAATTTGATTACAAAGATGTTTCAAAATCTAAAGTAATTCATATAATAGGTTTTGGACCAGCTGGAATGTATGCAGCATTAAGATGTTTAGAATTAGGGTATAAACCAGTTGTTTTGGAACGAGGTAAAAACGTACAGGACAGAAGAAGAGATATTCGAGCTATTAATCAAGATCATATTGTTAATAAGGACTCCAATTATTGTTTTGGAGAAGGAGGTGCCGGAACATACTCTGATGGTAAATTATATACACGCTCATTGAAAAGAGGAGATGTTAGAAGGATTTTTGAGAGCTTAGTTTACCATGGTGCAACAGAACAAATTTTAATTGATGCTCATCCTCATATAGGAACTAACAAACTACCTAAAATAATTCAGAAAATTAGAGAAACAATTATAAAGTTTGGTGGTGAAATTCATTTTAATTCTCGAGTTATAGATTTTATTATTTCAAAAAATAGATTAAAAACTATTCGATTAGAAAATAATGAAGAATTAGATGTAAATAGTGTAATTCTTGCTACTGGACATTCAGCTAGAGATATATATAGCTTACTACATAAAAAAAATATATCAATTAAAGCAAAGTCATTTGCAATGGGGGTTAGAATTGAACATCCTCAACAAATTATAGATCAAATTCAATACAACTGCAATGGAGAAAGAGATTCGCTACTCCCTGCAGCAGCTTATAGCTTGGTAAAGCAAGTAAATGAAAGAGGTGTGTATTCTTTTTGCATGTGCCCTGGAGGGTTTATCGTACCAGCTGCAACAGAAAATGGAGAAGTAGTTGTAAATGGAATGTCGCCTTCTAGAAGAAATAATAAATTTGCTAATTCAGGCATTGTTGTAGAATTAGACATTGATAAAGATTTTAAAAAATATGAAAGTTATGGACCATTAAGAGGTTTAGAATTTCAAAAAGACTTGGAAAAAATTTCTTATTATGCAGGTGGGAGAACTCAAACCGCACCTGCTCAAAGAGTAACTGATTTTGTTGAAGGTAGGTTATCAACAAATCTAAACGACAGCTCTTATCAACCAGGTTTAAAATCAGCACCACTTCATTCTTTATTACCAAAAATAATTGGAAGTAGATTAAGAAAAGGGTTTAAATCATTTGGAAAAAAAATGAATGGATATTATACAGATCAAGCTAATATAGTTGGAGTAGAATCTAGAACTTCATCACCTATTAATATCCCGAGAAATATTAATTTAGAACATATTAATATTAAGGGATTATTTCCTTGTGGAGAAGGTGGTGGTTATGCTGGCGGAATTGTTTCTGCAGCTATGGATGGAGAAAGATGTGCAGAAGCTGCAATTAACACATTAAAATAGATAACATCTTAAAATAATAAAAGGTTGAAAGTTATTCTATAAGAAAAACTAACAACCAATTATTCGGGTTTGGCAATCCGAATTACAAATATAATAAAATTGTAATTGTACTTAATAACTTTTTTAAAATATCATGAGTTCAAAATCAGCAAACACACACGAAAAATCAAAGAAAAACAGCAAAACAAATAAAGGAGGTTCTTATAAATTTAAAATAGCTGTTAAGTACAAAAAACCTAAAACACGTGGAGATAAAAATTTTAACAAAAGAAATAAAAAATAGTTTATTTGTTAATAGATTCTAGGTCAAATATAAAAGCATAAACTGATGCGATTTCTTTTAAAGATTCAAAACGACCTGAAGATCCCCCATGTCCAGCATCCATATTAGTATTTAAATATAACTTGGAAGTATTATTTGATAAATTTCTTAAACGAGCTACCCATTTTGCCGGTTCCCAATATTGTACTTGTGAATCATAGAGACCAGTAGTAACTAATAGATTAGGATACTTTTTATTTTTTATATTATCGTAGGGAGAATAAGACAACATGTATTCATAATAATCTTTATCATTAGGATTACCCCACTCATCGTACTCACCTGTTGTTAATGGAATATCTTCATCCAACATAGTAGTAACAACATCAACGAAAGGTACTTGAGCAACTACTCCATTATAAATATCAGGTGCCATATTTATTACAGCTCCCATCAATAATCCGCCTGCACTTCCACCCATTGCATATAAATGTTTAGGGCTTGTATAGTTGTTTTCAATTAAAAATTTAGAACTATCTATGAAATCTGAAAATGAATTTTTCTTTTTTAATAGTTTACCATTCTCATACCATTGACGTCCCATATATTCTCCTCCCCTTATGTGTGCAATAGCATAAATAAAGCCTCTGTCTAGCAAACTTAATCGTACTGTTGAAAAATAAGGATCTATTGTTGACCCATAAGAACCATAAGCATATTGTAATAATGGCGTACTGGAACTTATTTTAGTGTCTTTATGATATACTAATGATATTGGTATTTTAGTGCCATCAGATGCAGTGGCCCATAATCGTTTTGAAATATAATTTTCCTTTTTAAAGCTAACACTTAAAACTTTTTGCTCTTTTAAAATCTTCTTTTCTTTAGTAAGCATATCAAACTCTATAACAGATGAAGGTGTTGTTAAAGATTGGTAGCTATATCTAAGTTTTGAAGTTTTAAAGTCAATATTTGTTGTCGTATAAGCAGTGTAAGTTTCACTATTAAAAGGGAGATAATAGCTGGATGATTTATCCCACTTGGAAATTTTAATTTTATTTAAACCATTTTCTCTCTCAGATATCACTAAAAAATCTTTAAATATATCGATACCTTCAAGTAATACATTTTCTCTGTGAGGAATAACATCAATCCAATTATTAATTTCTGTATTTTTTTCTGAAGTTTTTGACAACTTAAAATTTTGTGCCTTATCACTATTTGAAACGATATAAAAAGAATCTTCAAAGTGGGATATACTATATTCTAATCCTCTTATCCTTGGTTGAAAAACTTTAAAAGTTCCATCTGGTTTATCAGCGTTTAAAATCTTGTGTTCAGAGGTTAAAGTACTGTAACTAGAAATAACTATATATTTTTGAGATTTTGTTTTATATACTCCAACTCCAAAAGTTTCATCTTTTTCTTCGTACACTAACTCATCTATTTCTGAACTAGTATTTAACCTATGCTTGTATACAGCTTCCGATCTTAGAGTTGTTTCATCTTTAAGTACATAAAACAATGTTTTATTATCATTAGCCCAGGTACTTCCACCAGTAGTATTCCAAACTTTTTCTTTTAAAACTTTATTAGATTTAAGATCTTTAATCAAGAGTTTATATTGCCTTCTTCCTGTTGTATCAACACCGTAAGAAACATACTGATTATTTGGACTTACACTAAGACCTACAAGTCTAAAATAAGAATGATCTTTTGCCATTATATTACAGTCAAATAAAAGTTCTTCCTTTGAATCTAAGCTTTCTTTTTTTCTAGTGTAAATAGGGTAATCTTTACCTTTTTCATATCTGGTTATATACCAGTATCCATTAAATTTATATGGGACAGAGCTATCATCTTTTTTAATTCTTGATTTGATTTCCTCAAACAAATCTTTTTGAAAGTTTTTTGTGTGTAGAGTTTCTTGCTCATAATAATCATTTTCTTTATTAAGGTAATCAATAACCTCAGGATTTTCTCTATCATTTAACCAATAGTACTCGTCAATCCTCACATCTCCATGAATTTTTAATTCCTTTGGAATCTGTTTTACTTTTGGTGGTTGATTAAACTCAGACATATTATTAGTAGTAGATTTATTGTTACAAGAAAATATTAAAATGGTTGCCAAAGATAAAATTAAAGATTTCATATTTTATATATTTTAACGTTAATTTAAAGAAACATACTAACCAACCCCCGAAATTGATTTTGATGCAACATATGCTCCAGTCCAAGCATTCTGAAAGTTATAACCGCCAGTAATTGCATCAATATTTAAAATCTCACCTGCGAAAAATAAATTCTTATGAATTTTACTTTCAAATGTCTTAAAGTTAATTTCTTTCAAATCTATTCCTCCAGCTGTTACAAACTCTTCTTTAAAAGTACTCTTGCCACTAACCTTAAAAATTGATGATGTTAACTGAGTTGTAAGTGTATTTAATTGATTTTTATTTAATTCAGCCCATGTTGTTGTGGTATCTATCTGTGAATAAACCACAAGCTCTTTCCAAAGTCTTTTAGGTATTCCAAAATAAGGAGTGTTAACTACCATTTTTTTTGACATGTTGTTTTTAACAAGTTTAAGCTCAGAAATACAATCTAAATAAGAAAGCTTAACAAAATTTATAGAAATTTCAAACTGATAATTTAGTGATTCAAATTCTAATGCTCCAAATGCGGAAAGCTTTAAAATAGATGGAGCACTCATTCCTTTATGTGTGATTAATAGTGGGCCATCAGAAGATAATTTAGAGTTAACAACTTTAATATCAACATCTTCAACTACAACTCCAGGAATGGATTTGATTCTACTGTCTTTGATATCAAAACTAAATAGAGAAGCTACTGGTTTTACAATAGTATGATTCAGTTGATTCATTAAATTCCATATCTTTTGATTGCTTCCAGTTGCTACTAAAAGCTTAGGAGAATTGAAGTCTTGTTTGTCGGTATTTATTAACCACTCATTATTTTCTAAAGAAATATCTTTAACTGAGTGATTATATAGGACTTTTATATTTAATCTTTTTACTTCATTTAAAAAACAATCAATAATTGATTGTGAATTATTTGAAACTGGAAATACTCTTCCATCTTCTTCAATTTTAAGTTTTACACCTCTTTCTTCAAACCATTGCATAGTATCGCCAGTCATAAACTGATGAAAAGGGCCAAGAAGCTCTTTTTCTCCTCTGGGATAGTTAAGCGTAAGTTCATAGGGTATAAACTGGCCATGAGTTACATTACATCGTCCACCACCTGAAATTTTAACTTTTTGTAGACCTTCTTTTCCTCTTTCTAAAATAAGAATATTTAGTTTTGGGTTAAGAATTGCTATATTGATTGCTGAAAAAAAACCTGCAGCTCCACCTCCAATAACTATTACATCATTTTTCATACTACAAATAAACCACAATTATATTAATAAAAGATACTATTAACAATGTCATAACATTAAGTTAAAAAAAAGTAGTACGTTAATTTATTTTATACTTTTGATATTGTTAATATAATTACAGATTGATGAAATTTGAATTTACAGAAGTTGAGTTAGATAGAATAATTGAAATGGCTTGGGAGGATAGAACTCCTTTTGAAGCAATTTTATTTCAATTTAATTTAGCTGAAAAAGATGTGATCAAATTAATGCGAGCTAATCTTAAAGAGTCGAGCTTTAAAAGATGGAGAAAAAGAGTAAATAGTGGGGTTAGTCAAAAGCATTTAAAAAAGAGAAACCCAGAAATCAATAGATTTAAATGTAGTCGACAAAAAGCAATTAGTGGAAATAGAATTAGTAAACGGTAAATAAAAATATTTTAATTAGCCTGTTAAAAATTTATTTAAAAAAAAGCCGCTCTAAATTAATAGAGCGGCTTTTTATATTGGTTAAAGTTAAATTATCTAATGATTAATTTAGATGTTTTACTTTGTCCTTCAACTGTTACTTTCACTAAGTACATTCCTGAACTCATTGAACTAACATC
>ENA-ORDR01000245-ORDR01000245.1-marine-metagenome-genome-assembly--contig:-NODE-245-length-28394-cov-16.677755_pt1 | contig 28394 bp, 26 predicted proteins | sample MGYA00240993_ERZ508538 | MGnify/ENA primary metagenome ERZ508538 (study PRJEB26207, sample SAMN05421999) | marine metagenome | isolation source: Monterey Bay, California, USA | place: USA:Monterey Bay... | reverse complement strand
CTGGAGCAAGTCCAAGCAGTCCTGTATGGCATCAACAGGGACAGGTAGGATGCTAAGTTGAATGTGACCAGCTGAAAGGTGAACAGAAAGGGGCTTACTCCCTGCACCCTCACAATATAATCATAGTGGATACTATCAAAAGATTAATTTTCGTTAAAGATAACTGCATCTAATACTGACGTAGATTCCAAAGAGCCACTATCTTCAAAATCAAGCCAAGAACCATTGCCCATTATACGTGAAGTAATCTCTTTTTGGAATACTATTATTGAAGGCAAAAGAATAGAACTTGCCAATAAAGCAAGTATTAGTAATACCATCATTAGGACGAAGAAGTTCTGTAGACCTGGGATAGAAACGAATAATCCAGCTGAGAGACCTGCACATGTAGTTGCTGTTGTTTCGAATATTGTTTGTCCTGTTTTGGCTACAGACTTAACGATACCTGCAGGTGTCTGTCCTTCGTCTTTTATTCGATCAACAATATGAATAGAGTCATCAACGCCAATACCGAAAACTATTGTTCCAATCATTGCAGTAAATACGTTAACGCCAACATTACCAAATCTCATTAGCAGAGGTTGCCATAGCACTACTACTGCTACTGCAGACATTGTAAAAATAGCTAACTTTGGGGAACGGAATAAGAAAGCCATCGTAATCAATAAAATGAACATAGTCCAAATAGTAGTCGAACTCTGAGCTTTGTGTATCCCAGCATTGATATCTATGGAAACAGGTAAACCCCCTGTTAGAAGTGAATTATACGTATCATCTACATCAATTGCTGTACATTTGAGGACTGTTATGCATTCATCTTCTCCTTGAAGTATATCGTCAATTGAATTACGAAGAAGAGTTGCATCTGCAAGATTAATGTAAGGTTGATTCGCATAAACTAAAGTTTTAGTCTCTCCATTACCCTCATCTGCATTCATTAGCATAGAACGGATTTCTGGAGAAAGTGTATCAAATGCAATATTCACCATATCTTCTCTGCTAGAAACTGAATATGCCCAACATTGAGGGCTAAGAGGATTTTCTACAGGATTTGATTTATCCCAACATTCATCATGTAAAATATCCCAAAGGCTCTCATCATAAATTTCTAAACCAGATAAATTAACATCTACGTGTATGGCTTTGAGAACATTTACTAAACTGATTGTATCTGTTTCAGGCACATTATCTACAAGAACTTGTAATTTTTCGATAGAGTCCAATATTGGTATGTCCCTTATAGCAGCAGTACCATTTACTGAACCTCTTTCTTCTGCATTTACAATGAACATATTTACTTGACCTCCTTCAAAGACCGCGCTATATTCTCTTAAAGTCTCGTAAGATTCAAGATTTGGAGGTACTTCATCGGGGCCTGCACTGATTTGTTGCCCCATTGTTTGCGCAAATATTGAAACTCCCGCAATAGTGAAGCCGATTGCAACTATTAGGACCAAAAGAGTAGAACGGACTGGAATCTGACCAATCTTATTCCAGAGAGCATCGAACATCTTACTAGGTCCTTTTCTGTACCTTAATAATTCAACTAAAGCAGGAACCATAATCATTGAAAAGAAAAAAGTAACAAAAATTCCAAGAAGAAGAGTTGTTCCAACTGTCCGCATAGGTTGTATAGGAACTAAATATGTCCAAGTCAAGACACTAAAACCAATAATTGTAGTTAATGCTGAAAGGAAAATTGCATTACCTGTAGTCAAAGCAGCCTTAACTGTGGCAGTAAGACTAATCATTGGGTCCCAAGGGTCAATATCTTCAATTTGTAAACCATCTCGATTAGCAGCCCATGCTTTTTCCAAACGTTCTTCAATTATTTCTACACGATTTTCTTCTATTCGATTAGTTAAGTGTAATGAATAATCGACACCTAATCCAACAAGTATGGGACCTGCTGATATTATCATAGGGGTTAACATGATATCTCTAATCATAATTATACCAAATGTTACAGCTAAACTCATCGCAATAGGTAAACCGCCCACAATTATCACCTTTGGATTTCTGTGAAGAAATAACATTGTAAGGCAGACAAGAATCCCACTTATTGGTAACATAGTATCTACTAATTCATCATAAATAGAATCTGAAACATCATGAAGAACTGGCGTCAAACCTGTGATAGTTACGGCTTTTCTATCGGGAATATCGTCTAGCCTATCTCTATCCATTGTGGTTGTTGGATTCTCATAGGTGCGGGCACAAAGTTCACAATTAGACTCTGATTTTTCATAAATTAGTGTATTTGCATATTCGATAAAGGCCTTATGATCTTTGATAAGACCATTTTTTGCGTCTGTTCTAGGGGGGATATCGGTATTCTCCATTTCGAATAATATCCCCATTACTATTACGCCAGTATCCCAAATGCCGTCATTATTTGTGTCTCTAACAAATGATTCTAATAATGAACCAGTTTGATCCACTAAGTTGTCAATTCTTTCTTGTTCATCGGGTATAGAATATCCTTCATTCGGATTCGTACTAGATGCAGTACATTCATCGTTTTGCCCAGTAGGTAGACCGTATTTTTCTACCGCACAATTAAATCGATAACTTGAAGAATTTGCCTCTTTAATGATTTGAGAGGGAGAAAGAACCCATATTACGCCATCAATTTCTCCTCTATCGTCCTTATGTTTATCTAGCCCTGACTGGTAGCCGCCCTCTTTGAAATTTTTATCATCGCCTTCTAGCCAAGACAGTTGTTGAAGAACTGATGCATCCGTAATATTTTCATCGCCATATTCATTATTCGCAGTCGCAGCATTATTCGTTTGAATATATAATATAAAAATATCAGTAGCCCAAGGAGCTTCTCTAACGTCCAAAAGGAGTTCAGTAGAATCTGCACCATCTGGAAGATATATTTCGACGTCGCCATTTATTTGTTGTTCGAAATCCATAGCATCTTTACCGATCAATGCTGTAGACAAAAGAAGTAAGGCAACTATGAATCCCGGACTCCTCAAGACAGCAGAATACGTCAACTCTGCTAAACGAACGGCAGCATAGGAGAAGACATCCAAAGTCTTATCGATAGCTTCTGCCCCTTTCAGATATACTTTCCCCAATGGACCAGACATTACTGTATCCCTAAAATTGAATGAAGCATCTCTTAGAGGTGCTACACCTGCAAAGAATCGTTCCCAAAATACAACCTCATCATCTGCACTAATACTTGAATCACGCGACCCATCAGAGCCGTCAGGTACATCGTTCACGAACTAGTGCCCTAAGTAGGACCAAATGAAATAATCGCATACCGATTATACAAAGTCTCTAAATTAAGCATAATTTTAAATTTTCTAAATCATGAAAAAACAAACATCAAATTAGAAAATATTAATCCGCATGAACAGAACAAGTGTACGAATTACTGAAATTAAATGAGTGCCTCGGAGGATTGATAATATGGCGAGACGTAGGAAATCTTTGACACCAAAAGGAAGAGACGACGATGTCAGAATGATTGCAGGATTTGCAATAGGATCTATCCTTACTGTAATAATGATACTAGTTGTAATCATTGCACCTCCTGCAACTATAGGTCCAAGTGAAGGTGAACTCGCTCCTGACTTTAGCACGGATGCTTATACCGGTGCCAGTTGGGAAAATTTCAGGTTATCAGATACTTTTGATTATGAGTGGGATGAAGGAGAACAAGGCGAATGGATATTAATTCAATTCATCGATACAGATTGCCCTTACTGTTGGACTGAGGGAGAAAAAATGAGTGACCTCTATGCACAATGGTCTAGTGATGTAGAATTCATTACAGTAGCAGTAGAGCTTTCTATTTCTGGCCATGATAGTAATCGCCAAGAAATAGAAGCTTTCCGTGATAAGACTAATTATGGAACGGGAGAGAATGATGGAGATGGTTGTAATTCAGGAAGAAATAATTGTATTGACCGACCTGGAACTGTTCATGAATGGAGTTATGTTGAAGCCACAAGTGGAATCATGAAAGATTGGGAAATTAGTGGTACACCATTCCTAGCAATCCTACAACCAGATGGTTATGTTGCTTGGAATCAATATCAAAATAATGGAGAATCCATTGGAGATGCTATGCAGAGAGTAGTTGGTGGTTCTCAATGAACGATGCATTGACTGACCCTGTATTGTTAGCCTTCATCGGTGGGCTATTGATTAGTACTTATTTCATGTTCATAGGAGGTTTCAATACCACCCAACTTCTAATTTCATCATTAGGATTTGCAGGTGTTGGAATAATTTCCTCAACTTATACATATATCATTCATAATAAAATGGTAGTTCAAGGAACTACTTCATTTTGCTCATCAGAAGGAATAGTACAATGTGGTTCAGTAATAGGGGACCCAACTTGGAATAATTTATTTGGCATACCATGGGGAATATTCGGTATAGCTTCATTCTCATTATTAATTTTCTTAAGTCTATCCTTGTACCTAGATAGGCACGCTAAGTGGGCAGAAAATTTTCTGAATTATTCATGGGTTGCATCACTAGCAGGTTTGCCTTTTGTAATCTTGTTAGTAGCTATTGAATTGACTCAAGTTGAAGGAGCACCTCACATCTGTCCATTCTGTACAGTAGCACACATATCGCTAGTTGGATATGTTATAGCCATATATTATCTGAAAAAGAATAAAGACACAGGGAAATGGATTGATCAGGGGTGATATGAATGGAATTAGTTACAGGAGGAGCGGGATTCATTGGGTCTCATTTAGTAGATTCTTTAGTTTCAAAAGGTCTGAAAGTTCGAGTGTTAGATAATTTTAGTAGTGGAAGGCAAGAATTTTTAGAACATCATGACGGAACAAATAATGTAGAAATTGTAATAGCGGATTTGCTTGATTTAGATGCTGTAAAAAGTGCCATGAAAGGAATAGAAACAGTACATCACTTGGCTGCAAACCCAGACATTAGATTAGGCACTGAGATAACTAATACTGATTTACAACAAGGAACTATTGCGACATATAATGTCCTAGAAGCAATGCGCCATAATAACGTAAAAAGAATTTCATTCGCATCATCAAGTGCCATATACGGTGAAGCCAGTGTTATGCCAACACCAGAAACTTATGGTCCAGTTCTACCAATTTCATTGTATGGCGCATCTAAGTTAGCTTCAGAGGCATTAATTAGTTCATGGTGTGGAACCTTTGGTGGCGAGGCGTGGATAAATCGTTTTGCGAATATTGTAGGACCTCGGGGGACGCATGGAGTAATTTTTGATTTCATCCATAAACTGAAAAAAGATCCTAACAGATTAGAAGTTTTAGGAAATGGATTACAAGAAAAATCATATATGTCGGCAGAAGATTGTGTAAGAGCCATGGTACACTTAATAGATAATGCTGAGGAAAAAGTCAGCCTTTACAATTTAGGTACTGGAGACACATGCTCAGTTAGAAGAATTGCAGAAATTGTTGTAGAAGAAAGTGGATTAGACAATGTATCTATTGAATATACAGGTGGAGATAGAGGTTGGGCAGGAGATGTTCCAAAGACTTCTTTAGATGTAGAATATTTATTCTCAACTAATTTCAAACCGAAAATGCAGTCAGAAGATGCGATAAGGTATACAGTAAAGGAATTAATTAAAGAAATCGGCCTTTGAATAAAATCAAAGCAGAAATAATAGTAATACTGATAAAAGGTATGAAAATACTAATTCCATCATTATTTGATGGAGGTCCCAATAGAAGAGATACTGCACCTAATGTAGATCTTTGACCGTCGTCAGTATGTTCATGTGCTGCAACGATAGAAATGTCATTAATATCTTCATCAGATAAAATATAGTCCAAATTTACCGTATATCCATCAGATGTTCTGATTATAGAGATATTAGAAAACCCTGAATTGAAATTAGAATCGGTTAATATTTTACCATTAGAGTGATTCTCTAGAATATCTATATTCACATAACCTTTGGTTACATCTTCATGCCAAGTAATACCATTAGTAGCTAATGACTTCTCGATACTTGTATCTTCTAACAGGAAAATACTTGCTTGAGAATCGCTGATATTATCTTCCGAAACGAAATCGACTACTAATTTGAGTGAGTTATTTGTTTCATCTTTAGATACCAGAATAGAAATCGGAGTATCTGAATCACGATTACTCTCTGAATTCAAAAGAGCCCTGTCTAAATCTACTGGTGCAACTAGACCTTTTATCTGGTTATCACTATCAAACCAAAAAGAAGGTGCTAAATCTTGACCATTTGGGAAATTAGAAAGTCTCTCCGAAGTAATAGAATCTCCTAAAGGGTCATCAACAGGGTCGTGTAAAGCAATCCTAATCATGCGCGAGCCGCGGTCATCTACAAAATCACTAATCCATGGATCAATTTTTGCACATACATCACACCATGTTGCAGTATAATGTTCCATTAAAATAGAATTTCCACCTTCAACATACCAATCATCTGTTTTATCTTCTGCGATTGAAATTGGGGAAGTAAGAATCATAAAAAACAAAAAAAGTGAAATATAAAATGTTGATTTTTCTCTCATCTGAACTATCCTAAACGGTTCCACTTCATAACTAAGAGGCTAGACGATACTCACTGATGAGTAAGCGCTGGTATCAAGAAAACCGCCGCGACCCTTGGCGTAGACAGGCTAAATCAAAGGGATATAGAGCTCGTTCAGCCTACAAATTAAAACAAATACAGGAGAAATTTGAAGTCATTAGAAAAGGAGATTATGTTCTCGACATTGGATGCCATCCAGGCGGATGGACACAAGTTGCCGTAGAAGAAGTAGGCGATGATGGATATGTCATAGGAGTAGATTTACTTTCAACATCCCCTGTGGAAGGCTCTACAATATTGATAGGAGATATAACAAATCCCAAAACAATTGAGCAAATTGATAAAGAATTAGAGGGACATTTTCTCAACTGTGTAATTAGCGATATTTCTCCCCGACTAACTGGAAGATATGATACTGATCAAGCGATATCACTTGAACTTTCGACAATGGTCTTAGATGCGGCTATGCCAATACTAAACCCTGGTGGTTCTTTTGTAACAAAAATATTCCAAGGTGTAGGGATTGAAGGATTAATTGATGCTGCAAAAATGAGGTTTTCTAGTGTACAAAGATACGCCCCTACTGCATCTAGAAGTTCATCATCAGAAACATACTTAGTATGTAGAAATAAGTTACCAAAGGTAAGAAAAGAAGCGAAGGGAAGGACTGCATATGAGCAACTAAAAGACCATCTGAAGGACTTAGATATAGTCATAGAAGAAGAAGATGAAGATCAAATAGTTTCAAAAATTGGCTTCAGAAAATATACAAAGTCGAAATAATTTTATGAACCGCTATCCGGCACAAATTATATATTGCTATAACAACATATTATATACCCCTCACTGATTGGTGGTGACTAGGAGAATCTAATCAATGAATGTAAGACGATTATCTAATATAAGCCGAAGAACGAATGCCATGGTAGTTGGAGCCACTATGCTTGCACTAATGTTCGTGCAATCAGTCAGTGCAATGACTATAAATCCAGCAGAGCAAGGATATGACAATCTAGAAATGTTAACCTTCTTCACTTTCTTCGTTGGGTACATTGCAATGGGTGCTGCTTTTGTTTTCTTCTTAGTAGAAAGAAACAATGTTGCTCCACAATACAGAACAACTATGACAATCTCTGCATTAATTGTTGGTATTGCAGCAATGCACTACTACTACATGAGAGGAGTATACATCGATCACGGATTAGTCAGTATTGAATACAGATACATGGATTGGATTATTACAGTTCCACTAATGGCACTAAAATTCCCAAGCCTAGTCGGTAAAGACGCAATCACTGATTCAAAGGTTGCAGGTTTAGGATTCACTGGAATTTGTTTCCTAGGTGCTCTAATTATGATTGGATTCGGTTATGCTGGAGAAGCTGGCTTAATGGACGGAATGATAGCATTAGTTCTTGGAGGAATGGGATGGGCTATGATCATCGTAGCAACAGGTACTCCATGGACAGAAGGTAAGGGAGTAGATAACAGTAAAATTGCTCCTGAGTTAATGTGGTCAACAAACGCTCTAAGATGGTTCATTGTAGTTGGATGGATCATTTACCCTATCGGATACTTATTCAGTCCAGAGGTTGCAATCCTAGATAATGTAGATCAAGAAACAATGGCTGTACTTTACAACATTGCTGACATGATTAACAAGATCGGTTTCGGTGTTGTAGCATGGATGGGTGCTAAGAAAGCAACCGAAATGATGGCTTAAATTTAGAAATAAATTAAACTTCAGAAATACGTAAAGGAAGGGCTGGGGTATTAACCTCAGCCTTTCCCTAAATTTCAAATTAATAATTATTCAGAGTCTCTGTCGTAAGGCACTATGTTCTGCCACTCTGAAGCATCTGATCTAGAAACAATAGCTTCTACCCAATCAGTTTCTGAACAATTGAATACCTCATGAGGTAGCCCTGGCTCGATGTAGAACATGTCACCCGCACTATGAATAACAGAACTACGGCAACCAGGGCCGAATTCATGCCTAACACTTCCCTTGAGTAAAAATACCATGACATCAAAATCAACATGAATATGAGCTTTTGCGATACCACCGGGGGGGATGAAAGCCTTATTCATTGAAAGTTTAGTAGAAGGAGTATTCTTTGCAGAAAGTCCAGCACCATATTGGATATTGTTCCAACCTCTAACTTTGTGGACTTCCCTTAGACCATGAATACCGCCCGCATCTTCTACATATTTTTTCAAGTCGGTCTGTTCACCCTCCAAGGTCAATTCTTCTTCGCTCATCATACCACTGAACTCTGCAACAAGGAATTACTTACAAAATGACCTGTCTAAGACCTAAAACAGCATACTGAGTCGTATTTTCTATTTGGTCTCTTCAATCAAGCCTAAAAAGGGGTGGTGGCTCGCCGGCTTCATCCGAGGAAATAATATGGCAAGTAGAGCAGAAGTATGTACATCATCAGGAGTACCTCTAGTGGACAATAAAAGTACTGCTTTCCCGTGTCCCGATTGTGGGGAGTCAATCGGTAGAAGCGCTCAATGTCGTACACAGGCTGTTCCTTACATTTGTCCTAGTTGTGGATTCCAAGGACCTTGAAACAGGTGTTAATTATGGGTCATGTCGTTGTAAAATATAAAGTAACTATCAATAATCCAGAAGAAGGATCTCCCGATTATCAGTCAATGGCTGATATAATTGATTCTTTTGAGGAGGTTCAAGCAGTAGAAATTAAACCTCTAGCCTTTGGTATGATGTTCATTGAAGTTCAAGTAGTTCTTGGCGAAGGAGAAGGCATAGTAGATGAATTCGAAGAAAGAGTTAGATCAATAAATCCACTAGTTGGACAAATAGAAGCATTAGAAATGGGAAGACTTTAGTCCATTTGAAAATTAATTGACTTTAAAATCAATAATGATCTAAGGGTGAACGCATTAATTCACGCATTAGTACTGTCGCATATGTCCCCGGTGGCAGTATGAATTTAACTCTAAGATTAGCACCTTCATAATCCCATAAATCGCCATCTTTAGGACCTGCCTCCCAGCGTTTAGATACAGATGATTCGGGGATTTCTGGCACCTCTTCTATGGAAAAATCGCGGAACATCACAGATAATGGCCTTCTAGTACCACTGGTTGTTAAACGAGGTATTTCTGAGACTCTCCATTTTATTGAGTCTAAATTCGTATCTATCAAAGCCTTCTTTTCAACATCTCCTGGCTCACCAGTAGCGATTATTACATCATTTCCTGGCAGAAGCCCAGTTACAGCTAATCGACCTAGAAGACAATTCCTTCTACATCTTTCTAAATTTGTTTCACTGACTTCAGATAATTTACCTACATCGATTCTTCCACTAGGCAAAATAGGCGCAACTAAATCTCCAATGACAGGTTCAACTAAACTAATATTCGATTTAAGTCGGCCTGCAAGAGCATGGTTAAATGCTAAAGATTGTAAAGAATGTACAGTTAACAACTGTAATGAAGTTGGCATAGTTTTGTATGCCTTGACCCAGTTATCAGGTTGACTTTGCAAGCTTTCTAACATACTCCTTTCGTAACCTAAGTGCTTTGGTATAATTTCAAGACACTTTTCAGGATCTTTTGTTTCGCGCCACATAGTTCTGACTTTATCGGTTTCTTCGCCATCATTTAGGCCCTTCATCCCAAGATACAAATTTACTGCTTCTTCAAAATCGCCAGATACTACTGCACGCCCTACCTCCGGAGTTACTGGCCTAGTAGAACCAAAGCGCTGAGGACCAATCCAATTAGGAAAAATATTTTCACCTAATTTCTCTGACATTCTAGATACTAAATCTATTACTCTATGCATTGCCTCTTTCCCCTCCAGAGGCGTACCATCAGAATCACAACATCCTCTTACAGTTATTGCAAAACGATTCCCGTCATGATCTGACATCCCTATCTTTTGGTGAGTTCTACCTAAAATTTCTAATGTAGAATCAGGGATATTTACTTCCTCTACTCTTTTTTGGGGCGCGTCTATTACTAGTAATTGAGTGGTGACAGCACGTTTATCTTTTAATCCAGAAGAAAAGATTCGATTTCGATTTATGCCACAAGCTCGGGACAATCTCTTAAGATATCTATTTGTTTCCCAATTGACTAGTGTTGCTCTGACTACAGTGAACCTTCCTTTAGGATCTAATGCAGGAATTGATGAAACTTCTTCTACCCTAAAATCTTCTATACGTACTTTCAAAAGTCCACCAATACCAAGACCTTCAACAGCACCTGAACCAAAACCAAGATATTCCTCAATGGATTGATTATCCATATTACAACAACGCTTAGAGTTTGAGATTAGAGTATTCTTTGTTAATTCCTGCACAAAGGTCACGGAATACTTTCTCTGCTTTCTTACCTTTAACGCAACGGACATACAATTCAGGTTCATCCAAATCTGGATGCTTTTGGAAATAGTTTGAATATTCTACATCCTTACTATCGTTCAGCCGTGAACGGAACAATTGCAGGGTTGAATGGTTCTCTCCGATAATTCTGAGACGAAGTTCGGTTCCTTCGTTTTTTAGCACCTTGATTGGCATAAGACAACCGCTCGACTCGCCACTCCTTTTTGAGGGCTTGCCTCTGAATGCAGGATTACTCGGACCCATGTAGCGGTCTAAGTTTAACACCGATATTCATTCGGACAGGTAATGATGGGGGCGGATTCAAGAGAAGAAAGGTTCGCTGAAACTTTCAGTAGATTGGCTCCAGCAATCCTTTTTGTGAGTTTATTATTAACCGTAATAACTGCTTCCGCGCTTCTTCCACTACCTGAATTCACAACCGATCTTTCTTCATTCGCACCAGAAAATGATGCAAAAGAAGCCGAAGAACGTATGGACTTAGTTATGACTAGTACGCCAAATAGAATATATGTACAAGTAAACCCCAATGAAGAAGGAGCTAATATCCTCGAAATAGGTGCTTTACAACAAATGGGTAATGATTTAGAAAATATTAATTTAATATTCGGAGAAGATATCATATCTCACATAAATATTGCAAATATCTTGGATAATATACTCAAAGAAAGAGATAATGAAAGTAGGACTATACAAGATTTTGAAGAATGGGGTGATTTACTCACTACAATAATTAATGATGATGAAAAGTGCACTGATGCAATAGGAAATGATCAGGCAATAGCATCTGCAACATTTGCCCGAGACGCTCTGTTGAACAAAGATTTCGATTATCTCAGAGTCTGTGATTGGATAGAAGGACAGGGTGGTTCCTCCACCCCAGTTGCATCAAGTGCAATGTGGGTAATAGAAGTCAATGGAGGCCTCGATACCAAAGAAAGGCAAGATTTGTCTAAAGCAATAAGAGAATATCTGAGTGAAAATGTCAGTGGTAATGAAAATTCAGTAATAAATTATGGAGTGATTTCTGATGATTTGATTAGTAATGACATAAATGACACCACTTTAGATAATTTCACTTGGTTACTTTTGTTGGCAATTATAGTAGTAGTATTTGTTCTTTCAATTGTTTTCCGATCATTCTTGATGATTGCTGCACCATTGCTAGGACTTTCTGCAGCCCTGATCTGGACTTATGGGACTATCACTCTTCTAGGTAGACCCTTTTCAATACTTGAGGTTGCAGTAGCGCCAGTCGTATTTGGATTAGGAATAGATTATGCCATACATCTACAGAGAGGTTATGAAGAAGCAAAAGAAAACACTTCTTCGGCGGCTCATGCATGGATTAAGTCATTCTCAATTATCAGGGTGGCTCTAACCTTAGCAGTAATTACTACAGTTTCTGCTTTCTTGGCCAGTTCACTATCACCATTGCCTCCATTACGAACTTTTGGTATTACTTTAGCGTTGGGAGTTATTTGTGCATTTATCGCTAGTACCGTTACAGTCGGTGCATTACACGTAGTTGTAGAAAAAACTACTGGAGTTAAGAAAAGAAGAAAGGTTAACGTTTCAGAATTTGCTAATATTGCAACTCGAATACAACAAAGAAATACTGCTCGCATACTATTAGTAGTTGTTTTATTGACCACCAGTTCGGTGTTCTTGGCTGGGACAAAGTTAGATACCAGTTTCGAATTAACTGATTTTTTGTCAGAAGATGATATGCCGATTATGGAAGTTAGATCAGACATCTATGATTCTTATGATGCTGCTGCATGGAAATCTGTAACAATACTCATAGAGCCAAATCAGGGTGAGGAATCATTAACTGGGGAAAGAGATATACTTAGAGGATTAGAATTCTTAGACTTAAGAATATCTGCAATACCTGATGTAGTGACACCGATAAATACGAACTCGCAGAGACCCTCATACGACGGTTTATACCCGATATTGAGAGATGCTGTTGAAATGGATTCAACATTCGGAGATTCTTATCACTTAGGTATTTTCGATGGAGAATTGGACGTGATTGATGGCTTTGAAGAAGGCGATGTTTCATCGGCAATTCATTCACTACTTCTTAACGATTCAATTGGTGAACCTCTCCGAGGTCAAACTTGGGCAGAAAGAACTTCTATGCACGTTGCACTGACCGAAGATAACTCTTCACTTAGATATCTGAAAATCAGAGTAGATGTCATAGCAGAGACAAGTGAGCAGACTTCTAATTTGGCCGAAGAGTTTGAGAAACAAGCAAATCAACTTGAAGAGGATGGATATATTGATGCAGAGGTACATATCGGTGGCGAAGTAATGATGATACACAGTATATTTTCAGGCCTAGTTGTTTCACAGGTTGAATCTACAGGAGTAAGTTTGTTAGTATCTATATTTGTATTATTTGTATTAACTAGAAGATTGGGGCAATCATTAGTTGTAATCCTACCTGTTGGAATTGCGGGTTCATGGGTCGTCGGATCTATGGCAATCCTAGGGCTGAATTGGAATGTTTTGACTATTATGATAACTGCATTAACCGTAGGCTTAGGTATCGATTATTCCATACATGTATGGAGAAGTTTTGAAGCTAATCGAAACTCAGGATTAGGAGTTTGGGATTCTATGAGAAATATGTATGCGACAACAGGTACTGCATTGATTATGTCGGCTTGTACAACTATATGTGGATTTTTAGTACTAAAATTATCCCCTATTCCAGTAATACAAGACTTTGGAATTGTTAGTTCGATTTCAGTAGCCTTCTCGCTAATATTAGCATTATTCGTATTACCGGGATTATTGGCTGCAGAGGTTAAGACCTCAAATCTTGATAATTAAACTGTTTCAATAACAGAAACAATCTCAATCATATCTAATCCTTGTTCTCTGGCAACTAATGCCAACGCCATCCACAGAGTAACAGGCCCTAAGGAACGTCTTTTTCTCTGCGCTCTTCTTACTACTTCTCGGTTCTCAAGCCTAGATTGATGAGAAATTAGTTTTATTAATTTGGGAATATTTCCCTCTGACCTGTCAGGTGGCCTATCGATAACTTGTGCTGGTTGTGAGTCTGATTGAATGACATTGACGACTATGTGAGATTCTACTATTTCTTCAACTTTTGAAGTAATATTTCCATCAGGGACGAAAATAGGTGGTTTTGAAATCAATCGATAAATCGGTCTCCAGCCTAAACTAGGTTGGATTTCTTCAACACCTTCTGCAGATTTAAGAAGATTATTTTCATTTATTAGCCAGCCAGATTCAGATAAATTATCAATCGCAACTTTAGCATCATCGGGCCCCATCCATTGTAATTCAAGAGACCAAAGGCGAATCATATCTGAAATTTCAACTTGACTCGAATCTGAAAAACTCACAAAAAGCAAACGAGAAATTTCATCAATTGATTCATCGGACATATTTACAAATTCTGAGACTATGTAATATGACTTGATTGTTTCTAAATAATTTGTAATCATTAATACCGTCACTTGAATAATGGGTGCCTCATCCGGACTTACGAGTGATTATGGCGAATGAGTACGTTGCAAGAGATCCACGTACAGGTAAAGTAATCAAAAATAAAGAAAGAACAGTAGAACTCGACATCAGATCTCTTCAACCGATGGAAGGTGCGTGGCAAAGAATTCCAGTGTATGAAATCCTAAAGTTAGCATCAGGAAATATTGAACAATTACAATTATCACTTACTAATGGAGGGGGCTTCGTAAGAAGAATTGATGGAATTATGGCATTAAGTAGAGTTTATGAGAATTTGATACCAAAGGCGCATGAAACCTTACTAGATGCATTAGATGATGATGATTCTGAAATAAGAATCGCGGGGCTGGAAGTGATGCCAAGTTTCTCTCTGAAACTACATACTGATTTGATGATTTATCTATCTGATAGATTACAAGATAATGATTTGAATGTGAGATTAACTGCTATGCAGACACTTCAGAAAATGTCACCAATATTTCCATCAGGGTGTGAAGATATTCTAAGAAGAGAATTAAGGCACAAAGATAAAAACCATAGGAAAAGTGCCTTTGAAGCATTAAGATTAACCAGTATTGCATGGCCTGAAAGCGGTTGTTTGCATTTGGATGAGTTAATCCGAGAAGATGAAGTCGATTTAAGGAGAAGAGGTTCTAAAATTCTACGTAATATTGCTGCCAAGGGTGGGCCAACTGGATGGGACTTAATCGGATGGTCCTTAGAAGATGAAGATGCACAAGTTAGAAGAAATGCATCACAATGCCTAGTTACTCTCGCAAACTCTGAACCAAGAATCGCATTGATATTAGTAGAACATGCACTAAATGATGATGACACAAAAGTACGTAATTCAGTTATCCGGGCTATGAAAAAGTTAGATATGCAGAGCCCAAGAGTCACAGACATGATACTAAGAGGAGCAAGGTCAAGAGACTTGAATCTCAGAACGGCTTGTATCAGCCAACTTTCAATCATATTGACTGGAGATCGTTTAAGAGAAAGTGCAGCAGAACTACTTCGTCAAGAAACAGACCCTGCACTCAGAAAACGACTTGCTGCTCTATCTATAGATCTAGAGTTAGATGGCACAGAAACTGAGAAAAATAGATTTTTAGCACCAGTAGAAAAAGTTGATGATGATGAAATACAGGAATTTACGATGCCCATTAAGCCGGACAAGCCGAAGGGTGAACATGATAAACAGAAGGCAAGTCGGCCAAAACCAGAGGACTTACGATGAGTGAACAGTTTGATGAGAAACTCGAACAATTTGAGCGCCTATGGGAGGGTGTTACACCAAATGGAATCAATAGACAAAAGTCTCTAAAATTTCAACAATATATGCGCCAGCATGTTCTTCAAAAGTTTCATAAAAAGACAAATGATCAATTTGCATCGGCAGATAAGGGTCACTTCAACCATAACTTTTCTTCAAAAGAACAATACCTAACAAAAGAAAACTGTAAAAAGTACTGGATGGGAGAACTTCAGAAGGAAATCAGCGAATCCGAATCCTTCTGAGGCGATTAAATGTCAATCTTTGAAAAATGGAATCTAGAATCAACAATTTTAGATGCAATTAAATCTCGTGGATGGACATCACCTACTGAAATTCAAGCGGATGCGATACCATTTGCGAGAAAAGGGAAAGACATTGTAGGGCAAGCAAAAACTGGATCTGGTAAAACAGCAGCATTCGGTATACCAATTCTTGAGAAATGTAAAAAAACTGGAATACCACAATCTATCATTCTTTGTCCTACAAGAGAACTTGCAGTACAAGTCACAGAAGAAATGAATTTGCTGCAAGGCAAAAAAGGCTTACAAATAATCTCAGTCTATGGCGGGACTGACATTGAAAAACAGGCTAAAAATCTATCAAATGGCTGTGATATTGTAGTAGGAACTCCAGGGAGAGTCATCGATATGAGTAAAAAGGGTCATCTTAAATTACAAGAAATTTCTATATTTTGTTTGGATGAAGCAGATAGAATGTTAGATATGGGATTTTTTCCCGATATCCTATGGGTCATTGAAAAAATGCCAAATCGTAGTCAAACTCTACTTTTCAGTGCAACATTCCCAGAAGAAGTACTGAATGTTGCTCAAGAGTTCATGACTAACGCAGAACATGTGATGAGTGATGACCTAGAAGTTGACATACCAGAAATTGACCTTTACGCAGTAAAAATTGGTAGAGCTAACAAACTCTGGGTATTAGGACGTATTATTGCTAATATGACAGAGGAGGGACAGATGTTGATCTTCAGTAATACAAAGCGAATGGTAGACGTAATAGTCGAAAGATTAGGGAAATTTCAGATGAGAGCTGTGGGGATACATGGAGATATGCCACAAAACAAGAGGGAGAGACTACTGAATGATTTTCGCTCGGGGAAAGAGAAAATTGTGGTAGCGACAGATGTAGCCGCAAGAGGATTAGATGTAGATGGAATTACGGTTGTAGTCAACTATGATTTACCGGATGATACTGAATCATTTGTCCATAGAATTGGTAGAACAGGAAGGATGGGGCGAAAAGGAGAAGCTTGGAGCCTAGTATCAAAGGAAGACAGGGGTAGTGTAGAAAAAATCTGTTCTACTTGGGGTTTAACTATACCTTTTGTTGATGCACCTTCTCTCCCAGAAGGTATAGACAGAGATCCAGTTAGGAAAAGAGAAGATTGGGATGAAGTAGCTGATTCTTTTGGCATGGTTAGAATTAATCTTGATATAGGTCAAAACGATTTAACGAAAAGAGCCTTGGCAGATTGGATTGTGAAATTGGCAAAAATCCCAGAGATAGTTGTTGGAGAAATAAATCAATCGGGAGAACAATCGCAAGTTGAGATTCATGTTGCAAAAGTTGCATATGTAATTGACGTAATAAAAGCTCGGGACTATAATGGTCGTAAAGTTAAGCCAGTGATAGTGGAATCATGAGGGGAAGAAATGTCTGAATCGATTTCAGAAGACAAAGAAATTATTCTTGATTTGATAGGATTTTTTTGCCCAATCCCTATACATGAAACTCGGAAATTATTAGATAATTTAGATGCAGGAGTTATTATTCAAGTGTTGTGTGATGACCCTGAAACTAAACATGATATGCCAGCGTTATGCGATAGATTGGGAGTAGAACTGATTAGTCTGAATGAGAATTCGGGAGAATTTGTCTATAAAATTAGAAAATAGTGCGGAGAGGATATTTATGGTGTCTGAGAATAAAATTGAAATTCAAGAAAAAGTAGATGTTCCCGCAGATGCACGTTTACCTACAAAGTATGGAGAATTCAGAATAAGAATATTTCATGAAAGTTCAACGGGTTTAGATCATGTTGCTTTAACTCTCGGGGATATGTCTGGACCAGACCCCGTATTAGTCAGAGTACACTCAGAATGCATCACAGGAGATTCTTTCGCAAGTACCAGATGTGATTGTGGTTCACAGTTAGAATATACATTAGAAGAGATTCAAAGGAAAGGTTGGGGCTGTTTAGTATACCTTAGACAAGAGGGAAGAGGGATAGGATTACATGCAAAAATACAGGCATATAATCTACAAGACAAAGGTGCTGATACATTAGATGCTAATCTCATGCTTGGCTTACCTGGTGATGCTAGAGATTATTCAATAGCCTCAAAAATATTTGATAATCTAGGAATTAAAATTGTTTCGTTATTAACAAATAACCCCGATAAAGTTGAAAAACTAGAAAATTTAGGTATTAGGGTATTTGAAAGAGTACCATTAATTGTGGGAGTAGGGGCAGAAAACATACATTATCTGAAGACAAAAGGAATTAAAATGGGACATCATATCTCTTCTAGTGACTTAGAAGATGTTACCAATGATAAACTGTGATTTCCCAAGATGGGGCCGTGACCGGGAATTGAACCCGGGCCGGCGGGACCACAACCCACCGTGCTAACCTCTACACCATCACAGCCATCTTGGTAATCACTCGAGAGTAGATATGTATTTCAAGCGTTCCAATCAGCGTATATGAGAATCACAACACCAACGCATTCAAGCGGTGGTCTGGTTCGTACATTAAATAATGACGAAGGTGGGCGGTCTCGTAGTATTTCTTGTCACTATCTTTATGATTGCTCCAATAACACCAATCATACAAGCAGATACAGTAATCGCGTCTGAATCTATTGATCTATTACCAGCAGGAGATTTTGAAGATTCTGACCAATGGGAAATTACTAGTACCTCAGGATTTACTAATAATCCTGCGGATTATACTATTGGTATGGTTGCAGATAGTGAATTATCTTTTACTCATGAAAGACCAGATAATTTCGAGACACATACTTCTTGGGCGAGCAGTAGCCCTACTGGTTCTAATTATAGCTTAGGTGAACCCGATACATACTATAGTTGGTCTAAAGGACCTGATATCACAGTAGGAGGTTTCGATTATATCGGATTATATGACAAAGAAATCGAAAATGTATCTCTATTATTATATTTTGAGATACCAAACGCATTGTATCAAGATAGTGTTAGAATAATTCTAGAAGATACAGGACCGGATAAATTAGTTAGAGAGTTTGCACATACACCCTCAGGAGTATTTAGAATGAATAATCCCCTTGTTATTGAGATGGATAATCTTCTTGATTGGGACTGGAATAAAATCGTCAATTCTCAATTCACTATTGATTATGTTTCGCAGGGTACAAATGATGATTCAGAAGTAAGATTAGATGCGTTGGGAATTCGAGTCAAGTACCATATGCCTTGGTATTCTTTTGAAAATATTAAAGCGAATCATGAAATAAACATCGATAAACCACCTGTTATTGATATCTCACCATATGAGGGAGACATTCAAGGATTAAAAATTGAGTCTTGTGGACTTACTCCTGACGGCTCGAATGAGTCTTACTGGACTTTTGATGTAGAGGCACCGTATGGGCAGGAATTAGGAAGGATTCATATTTATGCATCTGGTAATTATACAATTGGTGTGATCCCAGATAATATAGAGGGAGAATATTCGCCCAAACAGTCTGGAGATTTATTGGATAACCCTACAGAAAAACAGCATATCAGGATAGATGTACAAGATGGATGTGTAGAATATGCAAGAGTTGATTTAAATGATCCACAACTAATTGTAAATGGGAGAATTACTGGCTCAATTATCGGACTTTCTAGCGCAAGTGTTTTGAAATTCGCAGTTGGAGAATATCTAGTAGAAACTATCCAAATGGAGATTGGTTATTTCTCATTTAGTGTGCCTATCGGGCACGCCTTCCCATTAGATAATAGTGAAACTGTAATCGGTATCGCATCTAGATTCCAGTGGTCATCTGATGGGAATGCAGAAACTACGATAACTCATATTGATTCAATGGCAATAAGTGGAGGTTTTGAATTAGAATATGATTACTCTCCAAGTTGCCAAAATATCGCCAACTTACAGATGACAGAAGATGAAGGAGGATTCCTTATGTCTCTACCATGTCAAGATGATATGACTGAAAGGCGTGACCTAACTGTAATAGCAACGAGTTCAGATGAATCAGTAATATCGGTCAGTTCAACGTATAGTCTAGAACAAAATCTAAATTTTATCGAATTACAAACTATTCCTGATGCATCGGGAGAAAGTAGAATTACAGTCAATGTTTATGATAATAGTGGGAGTCAAGATAACGTATGGACGGGAATATTTACTGTGTCCGTAAGTTCAATTTCTGATATACCAGTTATAGAGGGGCTTCCTATTATTGTCTACATAGATTTAGGCGACACACTAGTAATTCCAATCGATATATATGACCCCGATTCAGATAACTTTGTAATTAAAACAAGTAAATCATGGGCAACATTAGATGAACAAAATAATTTAGTTCTAAATCCTGTAGATTCGGGTTTACATACAGTTAGCATTGTGGTAAATGATACTATTAATGAGATTACAGAGAGTATTATGGTTGATGTTTCTGCAAAACCAGATCTATTGATAGAATCAGTAACTATCAAGAGAAATGGTGCAGATATTTCCGATGCAAGGGATGGAGACATTGTAGAAATTTATGCATATATTAGGAATGAAGGAAGAGGCAGTGCTAATGAAATAGATGTAAGGTGCTATGTTAACGAAGTACTAGTTGATACTAAGAAAATTGATACATTGCAACCGGGTGCTCTCGTTAGTGCTGTTTGTGATACTGCCTTATTAGGAAATGATCAAGATAATGTCATTAAAATTGTAGTTGATAGCACACTTTCAATTGAAGAATCTAATGAAGATAATAATCAGGATGAGATAACAATATTCATTTCACTACCAGATATAGATTCATCAGACGATTCAATACAATTGGATAAAGAACCGATAATTATTATTCTGTCTATAGTAGTAATATTAGTTTCGATAGCAGTATTACAGTTGAGTCCAAACAAGGTAAGAAAACCATACAATAAAAGAAAGTAAAGCCGAAATAAGGATACATTTGGCTGATAATGTAAAAAACTCAGGCAATAGTTATACCATGAATAATTTCGAAAGAAGAATACCGCGCGCAGTTTCTTAATGGAACTGAACCGGTGGTGTGTGTTAGATTATGATGAAACTAAAGATTCGTTTAGAAACAGAAGAATGGGTTTATGAAGAACATGAAATGGTTTAGAAAGTTCTATTTAGACCAATTTTGTGGATAAATACCAGTAGGCATTAGTACACTTTTAGCAACTGCCACTTGTCCTTTTTTCATATTGGAGACCTCATCGATATCGACACTAATTTCAGCTACTGCAACCGCCTCTCCTTTCATACTATTGATTACAACTAGTGAGCCAGAAGTAATTTTTGAAGAGGCATTAACTACGCCTGGACGGGCTAACGGAGCACCATGAGTCATGGCAGCAACAGCACCATCTTTGATAGTAATACTAGGGATTTTAGTTAATATTGATTCCACAGGAGTTAGTAATTTTCTCAAACTTCTTTCATCATTATGTTCTTTCCAGAGAAAGATTGCATCAACCAATTGGTGCATATTACAAGCCATACTTTCATCGAATATACTAGTTTTATCACGATGTAATTCTAACATCTCACATGATGTATTCAGTAACAGTCCAATATCTCTAGTTAATGTCCGAATATAGGTCCCCGCAACACAAGATATCTCTATTGCTGCAATTCGAGAATCAAAATCAAAATCAAGAAGACTTAGAGAACTTATAGTCCTTGTACGTACTTGAACTTTAACAGCAGATTCTTTCGGAGGAACATTATATATTTCGCCAACAAGACTTGCTAAAAGTGCTTCTAATTCTTCCAACTCAATATTTCTACCAAAACGTATTACAGAAATATAGCGTTTATCTCCCTTGAGTATTATGTCGGTAAGTCTTGTAGCACGACCACATAATATTGTCAATAAACCTGTGGCCATAGGATCCAGAGTCCCACCATGGCCTATTTTTGTTATTCCCAACACATTTCTTATCCAAGCTGTCAATTGATGACTAGTTGGACCTCTAGGTTTCTTAACTAGCAAAATCCCTGAACCTAATAGTTCATCTAGGGATCTCTCCAATGGGATACTGCCAAATTTAGGATTAGTCGTAGCATTATCGTCAAAAATTAATCTGTTCAAACTAATCACTCCTTAAACGTGCATCTACAAGAGAATACACTTCATCCGCATCTATGTTATCAGCATCTATGATTAGACTATAAGGACTCATGTCATCTAAATCAATATCATAAAGAATTCGATACCTTTCTTTATCGTCCATCTGTCTTTGTTGAGATAATTTAAGTTGAGTCTGGAAATCACCACCCTCTCTCTTTTGGATTCTTCTAGCACATTCCTCAGGACTAACATTAACCCATATCCGAAGGCAAGATACCTCCATTAAATGAGCCCACCAACCAGATAAGCGACTTTCGATGATATCTGAACCATGAGGATTTTTAATCTCTTTTTTGAGAATTGTGTCTAAAGAACGATCTACATCTAGATCTTTTTTGCAGAGGTCACTAAATTCGCCTACAGTTAGTCCTCTAATAGCAGCTTCAGAACGAAATATATCGCCACCATTAAGTGAACGCCAAGAGTGATTATTAGCAATTCTCTGTACTAATGTAGAGGTTCCACTCCCTGGTGGACCGCTAACTGTAACTTTGACCAAAGAATCATCTCCATTCTGTTCTACAAATATCACAGCGTAATAGTCCTCTTGTATTTCTATTAACTAAATCAGAATCACAAGATGGACATTTTGTACCTTTTTGAGGAGGCGCTGCATGTAGATTACCTCCACCTTTCCTTGATAATTCAGAAGACTTGATACCTGTTTTTCTTGGTCCTGCTCTCTTTCTTTGACTGCGTCGAGTACGGTTATTGGAACTTGATTTAGATTTATCATCTTCAAGAAGATATAGTAATGGCTCAGGGATTAGTTCTCCAGAAAGAACGACTGGATGAGTTTTATACCTCAATAGTTTAAGATGCCTGTCTACAATTCTTCCAAGAGGGGCGCTCATCGTAATATATGTTGCAATCCAAGCGGGGAACACCCACAAAACTTTATTCTCAAATCCCCACATAGGTTGCCAAGGCAGACTAACGTAATCCACTCTAAAGTCAAGAACAGTATCTGCCATCCAGCTAAATATTCCAATAATAAATATCATAGTAAACATCATCGGTTTCATCATGGCACCTTGCATTGCCATTTGTTCAGGCATCATCTCCATTTGCAATTTCTGCATTTTATCTATTCGTGCAGTATCTCGAGACATTCTTGCCTCACGCATTTGCTGACTAATTTGTTTGCTTCTATGACTGTGGTGGGCCTGTTTTAGAGGATCCATGAAAAAAGAACGGATTATAGTATTAACAATCATTATACTTGAACCAAGAATAAAAACGGTTGGCACAAATAATTCTTCAAGACCAAATGTTCCGAAGAGTAATGGCTCTATGACGGTACCTGCACCATCTGATAAAGAATTTCTAATACCCGGAAACATCATCAAAGACATCATCATTAGCATTAAAAAAAGCATAGGTAACATTGCTGAACCCATCCCTGCCGGCTGAGTATCTCCTCCACCACCTGCATCGACCATAACGTGATGGCTCCATACGCATTGAATGAATACTTCGGTTGGCCTACTTCAGGTAAATCCTAAAATTACTTGAATGAATAACCACAAACTACACAGACAGATTCACCTATTTCAGAATCAGACATACAAATCGGACAACTATTTACAGAGAGATTATCAGTGTCTTTATTTGAATCAATATTCACTAAATTTTCTTCTTCTAAATTCAAATCATAATCTTCTGAATCATTATTAGGTTCTTTATGATCATTAGAATGTTGAATCGAAACTTCAACATCATTAATTGGTTTCGATAAGGGTAAAGTAATCAAAGGAGTATCAACAACTGATTCTGCCCATTCAGGAACATTAGGCACTTCATCTACTTCCTTACCAAATGTAGCACCATGGAAATCTTGCGCATCTGAAACTTTGTATTCTGCTTCAGTATCTCCTTGGATTTCATAAACCACTTCTATCCGCTCATTCATTTCAATTCGACCTATAGACCAAGTTACTTTGTTCCCATCTCTGGCTGATTCTTTGGTGAAAGAAGCTTCTTTGTCACCATTCATGGATGATTTAACAGACGAACTCTCTATTGAAAATGTTCCTGGGACTATGTCATGCAATGCTAAGTCATCTAAAGCACTATCCGAGGTATTGTGGAACATTAGTAAAATTTCATATCTTCCTGCTCCGCCACCAGGAAATACTTCTTTCCCCGTACTAATCTGTCTTCTTCTATGTACGACTCGAACTACAGGAGGACGCTCTACAGTCCTAGTTGCAACTGGACCAAAACGTTCCATACTAAAATCAGAACGAATTGGTGCAGACAATAGTTGATTCTTAGGCGAAGGATCAGGTGCATGCAGTGGGTAACGAATAACCATTGTTTTCCCAGGTTTGAGACCTAATCGAGAAGAGGTACCGACAGTGATTCTTAGAGCATGACCTGGATTATCAGGAGAAATTAGTTTTTCTTCTATTTGATTTCCATTAATAACTTCGATACGGTATTGATCTTCGCTCAAGTCTGCACCTTCTATCTCAACAATCACATTTTCCAATTCAGGAGGGGTGAAAATGCCGGGGATATCATCAATAATTCTCATCACATTTATCGTAGCAGAACCTGTGTTCTCAATTGTAGTTGTGACTTCTAAATCCGAGGGAATATATGACTTAATTCTTGAAATATCGAATCTTTTTAGTATTAATGCATCAAGTATAGATAAACGCTGTTCTGATACCTGTATAGAACCGGAGGATTTTACAGACACGCGTGGAAGTATTGAATATCTGACTTCTTGAGTGAAACTTGGTTGGTCTTCTGATTCTACTCTTTTTTCCATTGATTCCCAACTACCTTCAGGAGGTATATCCTGCCTCAAATCAGAGACATCTAATATTGGAGATTCACGTCCTGCTAACCTAACAGTTGCACCGGAAAGTGAAACAACAAAAGAAGATTTATTTTCAAAAACACATTTACAATGCCAGACTCCTGGTCTGTCGTCTTCTTTGGCATTAACATAAGAAAATTGTCGCCCTGAACTAGAGACATTTTCAAAGCCAATCCTTGAAACTGTAGATTCAGCATTGTAAGTAACTACCGATACACCTGCAGGTATTTTTTCTACACCCGTAATATTAATAGTTGGTAATATCACTAGTTTTCTACTTTCACCTACTGCCATCCGCCCTATTTCCCAAATTACATCATTCTCTTCAATGCGATATTCGGGAGAATCTGGAATCTCAAAGTTTGGAGGGAAACTACGTCTGAGTATAACATCAGTCAAGGAAATAGAGGAAATATTTTCAATATCGACTGAAAAAAGCACCTCATGAGAATCTTTTGAATATACTAGAGACATACTAGGTTCCTGATCGCGCTCTGGATCAGTATCAATTTTTTCCTTAATCTCTAACATCCTAGGACCATTAGAACTGTATGGAATAATTGTTTCTTCAGTTGCATCTAATTCACGAACAGTTACTGTTTTACCACCTAAATCTGTAGCATCTGTGTTAGAAAGCTCAACTTCAATATCCCATGCTCTATGTTTCTTACTAGGATTTTTTAGTATGAGTTCCCCCTCTATTGTTTGTTTTATAGAACTACCATCTGAATTAATTAGAGAATCTTCAATCTCACTAAGTATCACATTCAACTTATCTCCGGGTATTACATCTACTTCAGTAGATGGACGTAAATGGCGAGAACTTTCTGAAACCGTGACTGAAGGAGTATTGAATGATTCGAGAGCTTTTTTAATATTATTTTCTTCACTAATTGTGTCTGAAACATCACTAACAATGTCCGACACGTCTAAATCATTAGATTGATCTGAAAGTTGCGAGTTTAATGCTGCTAAATTATCTGAAAGTGGCTTTGGAGAATCTAATGAATCTGGTCCATTTGAAGATTCATATTCAATTTCTGGTTGAGTTTTTGAATCATAAGTAATTGGTAAAGGAGGCGATGATGGGAGAACTAAACCAGGAGGTAAAGGAGGAGGAGATGGAAGGTCTAAACCAGGAGGTAAAGGAGGAGGAGATATTGATGCTGGAGTGACCTTTTGAGAAAGTAAATCATCAATAGATGAACTAATATCTTCAAAAGAATCACCCGATTGTTTGATATTTTCTATTTTCTCATCATCATCTGGAGGTATTGATGGCGGTTGAAATTCAAATCCGGGAGGGGGTGGAGGAGGGGGGGGTAAATTATCAGACATCCGAAATACACCGTGTAAGTTGAACTATGACGTAGGTTAGATTGGTTTAATCGTTCCTTGTTAGACTTGTTCAAACAATGCGTGAGACGAATGGTTGAAGAATTAACTATGTCACGACTAATCATGAGTGCTCAAGACGCGACCGCCCCACCAGTAATATTCGTTGTAGGGACTGCTGGAGCGGGGAAGAGTTCGCTCGTCACTGCTTTTCAGAGATGGGCGCGATTTTTGGAAGTCGATGCTTTGACAATTAACTTAGACCCAGGGGCAGAAAGAGTCCACTATGATCCGGAATTTGATGTCAGAGACTTAATTTCATTATCAGACGTCATGTCAGAATATGATTTAGGGCCTAATGGAGCACAAATATTAGCTGCAGACCTAGTAGCGGCTCAAGCAGAAGATGTGTTTCAAGAAATCGATGGGATATCTGGTGACATTTTAGTTGTCGATACACCAGGACAGGTTGAATTATTCGCCTTTAGGGAGGCATCTAGCCACTTAGTAGAGGTAATTGGCCAAGGTAGAGCATGTCTAATATTCCTGTTTGACCCAATGCTATCACAAACTCCAAGTGGATTTGTTTCTCAAATGCTACTCTCTTCAATCGTTCACTTTAGATTAGGTCTACCTACTGCAAATTTTCTGTCAAAATCTGACTTATTAGAGCCTGAAGTACTGGAACGTATCATTGAGTGGGGAGAAAACTTAGATGTCTTAGAAGCGGCTCTATATGAAGAATCAGCAGCACAAAGTATGGACGCAGCCCATTCAGGACAAAGAGCAGAATTTGCTATAGGGCAACTTCGAATGATGCAACATGCATCAATTCAACCAGGATTAATACCACTTTCTAGTGAAGAAGAAGAAGGATTAGCAGATGTATTGACATTTGCACAATCTCTCTTTGGCGGAATGGCAGACTCAAGAGATGGATTTCAAGGAGATATCGAACATGAATTATGAGAATGGAAAAAGAGATTTATTAGCAATAGATGATTTTCAAGAAGATTTACCTGAAATTATTAATTGGGCTATTAATCTGAAGAATGATGAAGATTTTTCAGACAGTTTCAAGCCCCTAGAAGGCATGACAATAGGATCTATTTATGAAAAACCATCAACTAGAACAAGAGTATCTTTTGAAGTAGGAGTAAACAAATTGGGAGGGCAACCTCTAACTCTTCTATCCAATGACATTCAATTAGGGAAAAGTGAATCGATTTCAGATACTGCTGCAGTTTTATCTAGATATCTCGATGGAATTACCTACAGGTGCTTCAAACACTCTGATGTTGAATTATTGGCTAATAGTGCCACTATCCCTGTAATCAATGCGCTTTCAGATATGCACCATCCTTGTCAAGCAGCTGCTGATTTGATGGCAATTACTGAAAATAAAAAAGACATGAAAGGGCACATATCGTGGGTTGGTGATGGAAACAATGTACTACATGATTTATTATTAGCAGGAGTTTCATTAGGGCACGATGTTAAGTACGCAACTCCTGAAGGAATGGAACCAAATATAGATGTAATAGAGAGAGCAGAGAAAATAGCGAGGCAAACTGGTGCGCAAATCACTGCAACCAATGACCCTAGTGAAGCAGTTACCGATGCAGGAGTCATATATACTGACATATTTGTATCAATGGGCGAAGAACATATGAAAGACAAATTTGCTGCATTTGAAGGTTTTCAAGTTAATGAAGAACTTGTTTCAAATGCTAATGATAATTATCTATTCATGCACTGCTTACCCGCTCATAGAGGTGAAGAAGTAACTGATGCTGTTATTGATTCAAAGAATAGTATAGTTTTTGATCAAGCCGAAAATAGAATGTGGGCACAAATGTCACTACTTACTTACATGTGTAATCCGATAGCTTGGAATGCATATCGCGATTTATATTAGTGTACTAGTAATTAATCCTAATAAAGACAATTGGAGTGACCTCTTGATTAACAATTGGGCATTCCTATCTTCTGAGTATGCTAACTTTCTTTTGACTAGGAATATCAGCATTAGACCAGGAATTATCAAAATTAGATGGATTTTAGGAAAGATTTCTAGAGCAAAAGGTGCTAATATAGATGCCATAGTGAATAA
>ENA-ORDR01000244-ORDR01000244.1-marine-metagenome-genome-assembly--contig:-NODE-244-length-28403-cov-10.217927_pt1 | contig 28403 bp, 27 predicted proteins | sample MGYA00240993_ERZ508538 | MGnify/ENA primary metagenome ERZ508538 (study PRJEB26207, sample SAMN05421999) | marine metagenome | isolation source: Monterey Bay, California, USA | place: USA:Monterey Bay... | reverse complement strand
TAGGCCTTTGCTGCTCAACAAGGGATGCACTCTTGCCCTCATTTTTTGCTTTCTTGTATATCTTTTTAGCCTCTTCTTTTTTATGAATTTGCCCCTCTATAACCCTGTCATCGACATACATTCTAAGTTGATTAACAGCAGAATCTTCAGGGAGTGGGAATACATAAACACCTTCAGCCCAATCATTTGATGGATTAGTAAAAGATTGTTCTACAATGACACGATTAATATTTCCAGTAATATCCATTTGAACTTTAGTATCTAAAGCTATTTGCATAATAGAAGGAAGTCCATCAAATTTGAATATCATTGATCCAGATTCTGATTCATTTATTAGCTTGGAGTTACTGGCTTTTAATGAAGATGAATTGGCTATTGCTGAATTTGAAAATAGAAAAATTACCAAAAGAATTGGCGCTATAAATATTAATTTAAAGTGGGTTGAAGTCATAGTAATCCTTAGTAAAAGTAATAAAGTTTTTATATCTCTTTCACTTAACGAAATTACAATGTAATTTATTTCAATTTATTTCAACTAAATATAAACAAGGCATGAATTATTTAAAACAAAGTAATTCTTCTTGTATTGGGTAAATATGAGCTCAGCAGAAATTGCAACTGTTAGTATCTATATAAAAATGATATTTTGAATAAAAAACTAAACTTATAAATTTATAAAATATTAATAAAACAGGATTTAATTTGTTATCGTTTTCTCAATATTCTTGTTTAATTTCTTCTGAAAGTAAAGCAAATGCAGCCATAAGAAAAATGACTCTCATATACCTTGTATTTGGATTAATAGTTGCGTGAGCAAAAATATTTCGCTGATTTCTAATAACATGTAGCAGACCAATTGCTTCTTTAGATAACAGTTTATTTTCTCTGCTTTGTCCTATCAAATCAGCAAAATCATTTCTGTCATCTTTGCATTTATTGATGCTTTTCAAAATATTAATTATCTTTTTGGGAAGTTCAATTGGCAAAGTGGAGTCAAACTCAATTTCTTCTATAATTTTAAGACATCTTTTATTATCACCTGCACATCGCTTCGCTACTTTTTTGATTGCATTTTCAATATCATTGTCATTATCAATTAACTGGTTAACTTTTTCATTTAAGCTAACAATGTTTGAAATATAGCGATCTATTTCTCTTTCTCTTTCACTAGCCTCATTTTCAAGTGAATCAATTTTCAATCGAAGTTTTTCGATAATTAGATTCTTTTTGGATAATGAATCCTCTTGGGATTTATGGGTTGCAACTGGCGGGCTGATATTTAAAATGACTTCATCTTGATTAAATTCATTAATTAATGAGTCAAATGTATCGTTATTTTTTGGGTACTTCCATACTTTGTTTATTGAATCCCATTCGAAGGGCACAATTTTTTTTGCTCTTTTTTCTAGGTTTTGTGGAATGGATAAGACATAGTGATTATTGGTTTCTTTGAGATTGATAAGATTCATTTGGTTTCCTGAAGTTAAAAAAGGAACAAATTTAATTGTTCTATCTTTTGTTAACGAACAAAGACCAATATTTATTTCATAATTTTATGAACTTAATTAAATTTTAAGAAAGTGTTAATGAGCTAATCAAAAATTGGAGCTGTATTAATAATATTTCCAAACTCATATGAGAATTTAAACCGCTTACCATCTGGTCCCGTAAATACTCCTTCTCCATGTCTTTTCCCATTTAAGAAAGTGCCTTTATAGTAACTACCATTTGTGTTTTCATATGTTCCAAAACCGTGAGCTCTATTGGTTAAAATTTCTCCCGTATAAATGGCATCATTCGAGCTAAAGTACATTGTTCCTCTGCCTGATGCAAAACCATTTTTAAAGTTTCCATTTACTTCATCTCCATTAGGATACTTCAACGTACCTGAGCCAGTAAATAACCCATCTATGAAATTACCAATATGCACTTTTCCATCTGGAAATACATATTTACCCCATCCGTTATACTTGCCATCTTTAAATTGACCATCATAAAAGGCTCCACTTGCAAACTCTAATAGTCCATTACCCTCCCAAACAATGCCTTTAAGAGTAAATTTTCGATCGCCCTTATAAGTATTTTTTTCGTTATAAGTTCTTACTCCATTTTGCCATTCAGTTTTAATTGTTACGCCATTAGGCCAATTAATTATCCCTGAGCCATGTCTATTGTCTTCTATGAAAGGCCCAGTAAAAATTTTTCCGTTGGGTTCGATGTGTTTACCTTCGCCATGCTTCTTATTATTTTCAAAATACCCCTCATGTACAGATCCATCTGCATAATAGATGACGCCCTTGCCTTGAAAAATACCATTTTTTATTTGGCCTATATATTTACTGCCATCATCAGATACTTTGATAGCAATATGATTTAAACCCTCTAAATATGGAATGTCGGGAATAAATGTTGTTTCAACACACTGACCGCCTATTTCATTGAAACAAAAACTAGAGGTCAAGTTTGAAGTGTACCAAGGTACCTGTTTTTGATTTGAATCACTTGAAACCTGATTGGCGACTTCTTTGAGCATAACTTCAATAGTTTGATTAGAATTGTTAATGGATTTGAGAAATGCTTTTGTATATGGACTATTCTCTACTCCATCACTTGCTTTCTTTCCAGGACTAGTTGAGTAGGCAATTAAAGTCTCTTTACTAGTTGTTAAAGCCTCAGATAACCCATCTCTTGAAACATTTATAGGGTTTGTTCGGCATGCATCTAAAAAAACTAAATTTCTTTTAGAGTTTCCATCTTCGATAAGGGCTGTTAGGGAGTCTAGATTTATGGCTTCATTTTCAAATAATTTGATTTTTTCAGTATCTAAAAGAGTGTCAAAGCTTTCTTCAATTGCATTCAATGAGTTAATTGGAAGAAGGTAGTTCATGCTATAGAGCTGGACGGCATGACCAGCATAAAAAAATAAACTAGTTGTGTCTTCATTAAAGCTTGAAACAAAGCTTTCAATTTCTCTTAACATTGTGCGCTTATTTGCATTTTTAATAAGAGTGACCTCAAAATTTAGTCTCTCAAGAGCTTCTTTTATAGCTTGCGCATCATTAATTGAGTTATTTAAAGGTGCAATCTCATAATTTGCATTACCGATAATTAAAGCCACACGATCTAATGCATGAACGCTAAATGAGCAAAAGAAAAATGAATTAACATTGGTGTTATAAGTCTCCACCATTCATTTTGCTCAAAAAAAGTCTCTTCGAAGGTAAGGAATCTTATGTAACCATTTGAAGCTGATTCTGGTTTCAAGAAAGTTAAAAACTCAATAATTCCGCCATAACTTCCAAAACTTGAAACAACTGCAATTCCGATCGAGATTATGATTATCGGAATATGAAAATTTTTTATGTTCAATGTTTAAACTCAAGAATTATTTGAGATATCAAGACTCCAGCCTAGTTTTTCTCTGCAAGCTTCAAAAAAATCATTTTTCTTTGGGTGAACTAATTTAAGAGTGTTATCCATCTTTGAAATTTTTATATTTTCGTTAAATGGTACTTTGGTGTCATCTTGACCGTCTGCACAAATTTTAGCTTCATCTAAGGGCCCTCTCAATATTTCAATAGAGACATCTTCATTTGATGAAATTACAAATGGTCTTGATGATATGCTTTGCGGAAGCATTGGAAGAATAGTCCAAACATCAAGTGCGGGATGAATTATAGGGCCACCAGCAGATAAAGCGTATGCTGTAGAACCAGTTGGAGTTGCTATTATCAAACCATCAGATCTTTGTTCATATACGACCTTACCATTTACATTTAGTCTATATCTCATGAGCTGAGCGTAAGCTCCTGAATGAATAACTATTTCATTTAGACCATATACAGTTTGATCTAGAAAATTTGCACTAACAAGGCTTCTGTCTTCAATAACAAAATCCCCTGAAAGAATTTCATTTAATGTGCTTTCAAAACTATTTATCTTAATATCAGTTAAAAAACCAACATTACCCATGTTGACGCCGAGAATAGGTATATTATGTTTTAGAAACCTCCTCGCTGATCCCAATAAAGTTCCATCACCACCAAATACAATCAATAATTCAATACTAGCTACAAAGTCATCATCTGGAAGTGCTTTAATTTTTGAATGGGAATAGTCTGAAGAATTTTCAATAAATATATTAACTGGAAAATGTAGCAAGTTTTCAATAAGGGAATCTAAGGCATTATGATCAATTCCTTCGTATGCCTTATCCTTAACGTAGATGCCAATTTTTTTAAACATACATTGATTATACTCTGCAAAAAAACCCAATGTATGTTTTTTTAAAGGGTGAAAAAATACTTTTTCTCCTTATAATGAGATTCAAAAGTTTTTAATATGATATGGGAAAATAATATGACTCAAATAGATAGTTTTAGAGAAGAAGTAAAGCAGTGGTTAGATGATAATTGCCCAGCCTCTATGAGAGCTGGAGCTGATCCTGAAACACCCCTTGACGAAGTTTGGGGAGGAAGAAAAGCTGTATATAAGAATCCTGAATCAAAAGTTTGGCTTGATAGAATGGGTGCTAAAGGATGGACTATGCCAACAGTACCATCTGAATATGGTGGTGGCGGACTTTCTAAGGAAGAAGTAAAAGTTCTAAATGAAGAAATGTTTACTATAGGGGCAAAGACTCCATTATTAAGTTTTGGTATATGGATGTTAGCTCCAGTTTTATTAGAATATGGATCTGAAGAACAAAAGAAAGAACATCTGCCAAAAATCATCAAGGGAGAAATAAGATGGTGCCAAGGCTATTCTGAGCCTGGATCAGGGTCTGATCTCGCAAGCTTAGCTACAAAAGCAGAAGATATTGGTGAGCATTTTATGGTAAATGGTCAAAAAGTATGGACTTCTTATGCGGACAAAGCAGATTGGATTTTTGCTCTAGTAAGAACTGGTCCAAAGGAACCAAAACATGATGGAATTAGTTTTCTATTGATTGACATGGAAACAAATGGCGTTTCAACTAAACCAATAACCTTAATATCAGGTAAGTCGCCATTTTGTGAAACATTTTTTGATGATGTGAAGGTACCAAAATCAAATTTAATAGGCCAATTAAATGCTGGTTGGGCTATAGCTAAAGCACTGCTTCAGCATGAAAGAGCATTTATTTCAAACTTTGGGCTTGCAGCTGCAGTAGGAAGTAAGAAAGATTTAGTAACTATTGCTAAAAAGCATATCGGTGAAGAGAACGGAAAAATTAATAATGGATTTTACAGATCTGAAATTGCTTCCCATAAAATTAAAGAACATGCTTTTGGTCTTACTCTGCAAAGAGCAGGAGATGAAGGTGGCAAGGCTAGTGCTACAGCCTCCATGTTTAAATTATATGGAACGGAACACAATAAAAAACGTCATGAATTAATGATTGCTGCAATGGGAACTGATGGAGTTGCATGGGATGGAGATGAATTTGATGATTCTGATAAGAATTTAACAAAAGCATGGCTTAGGACAAAAGGTAATTCTTTAGAAGGTGGGACTTCTGAGGTGCAATTAAATGTTATCTCTAAAAGAGTACTAGGCCTTCCAAGTTAAAAACAATACATATTACGGTAATCACAAATGAAATTAATACTAAATGAAGAACAGCAGTTTCTAAAAGATACAGCAAAAAACTTTGCAGAGGAAAGGACTCCAGTAAACCACTTTAGATCACTTAGGGATAACAAAGATGATTTACTATGGAATAAAGATACATGGAAGGAAATGGTAAATTTGGGATGGTCGGGCATTCTTATTCCTGAAGAATATGGTGGCTCAAACTTTGGTTTAGCTGGAATAAGCGTGATACTTCAAGAATGTGGTAAAACTCTTACCCCTTCACCTCTTTTTGCAACCGGCGTTCTTGGAGCTTATGCTATTTCTCAATATGGAACTGAGGAACAAAAGAAGAAATATCTTCCTCAAATTGCAAATGGAGAAATTACCACAGCAATTGCGATTGATGAAAGCAGTCATCACAACCCGCTGAATATAAATACGTCTGCTGTTTCAAAAGATAACAGCTATATTTTAAATGGCAAAAAAGTATTCGTAGTCGATGGTGCTAGTGCTGATTTACTTATAGTAGTTGCAAGAACATCAGGAAAAACTGGAGATAGTACTGGACTAACATTATTTCTTGTTGAAAATAATCAACCCAATATTAATGTAGTTAAGTTAGATATGGCGGATTCAAGGAATTATGCAAATATAACCTTCTCAGATATAACTGTACAAAAAGAAAATATTCTTGGAGACATTGAGGCTGGTGGTGAAGCAATTGAAAATATTCTTGATATTGGAAGAATAGCTATCTCAGCAGAGATGCTTGGCAATACAGAAGCTGCGTTTGAATCCACAATTAACTATCTTAAAGAAAGAAAACAATTTGGTGTATTAATCGGGACTTTCCAAGCACTACAACATAGAGCAGCTGAAATGTTCTGTGAAATCGAACTTACAAAATCCTCGATTATGGCAGCAATGCAAGGCGCTGATAATAATTCTAATGAACTTCAAAGACTAGCAAGTCTTGCTAAGACGATGGCTGGAGAAACTCTACATCTTGTTTCGAATGAAGCTATTCAAATGCATGGTGGTATTGGAGTAACGGATGAATATGATCTTGGCTTTTATTTAAAAAGATCTAGAGTTGTAGAGCAAATCTTTGGATGTTCAAAGTTTCATACCGAGAGGTATGCAAATATAAGCGGGTTCTAAAGTAGCTTATATGCATTCAATTAAAGCAAATTTAATAGGGATAATAACTTGTACGCTAATCCTGCTAGAGCTAATGGTTGGGTTCGGTACGTTATTTTTAGTTAATATTCCTAGAGCTTTTTTTCCTACAAAATCTTTTAAAAAATATATCAGCAGGATCTCAAATAAAATTGGAGATCTAACTGTATATGGATTAAAAATGATTTTGCTTTTAATGCATGGCAATAGCATTCAAGTTTTTGATGAAAATAGGTTTGATAGAAATACCTGGTATATGGCTATGTCCAACCATCAATCCTGGGCGGATATATTTGTGCTATTAGTTGCAGCTCATAAAAGAATACCGCTGCTAAAATTTTTTATGAAAAAAGAGTTAAGGTGGATACCTTTTATATATTTAGCAAACAAAACTCTTAATATGCCTTTTGTAAATAGGCACTCAAAAAAAGAAATTGAAATGAACCCAGGGCTGAGGTTCAAAGACTATCAAAATACTCTTGAGGCATGTAAAAGATTTATGAGATCTCCTTCAACAATATTTAGTTATGCAGAAGGAACGAGAAATGATCCAATCAAACATAAAAGTCAAAACTCACCATACAAAAACCTTCTTATTCCAAGAGTTGGAGGAATGGCTACTGCCCTATCTGCAATGCCAGAAATAGCAACCTTGGTTGATTACTCAGTAGTATATAAATCAGATAAAAGAGATGCATGGTCTTTCTTAAAAGGAGAAATGAGAGACGTTAAAATTCTTGTAAAAGAACATGAAATTCCCAGACATTTAAAAAACAAAGATTATTCAGAAGATGAGAGTTATAGAGATAATTTTAAAATCTGGATTGAAGAGATCTGGGTTAAGAAAGACCAAGATATGGATAATTTAAAGTTTTAATTCTTTCTTCGATACAACCCAGCCATTAAAATCTACATAAATCCATGACCCTGGGTTTATTTCAACATTACCAAATTTAAACGGTATATCTTTTTTCCCAATTCCTATGCTTTTATTTGTTTTTTTAGGGTAAGTATTTTTTGCACATACACCAATATTAATATCTTTAATAATTTCAATGTCTCTTATGTATCCATTTACAAATATGCCATTCCAGTTATTTTCATATGCTGTTTGTGCAATTTGATCTCCAACCATAGAACATAAATCCTTGCCTGTATGATTTATAACTAAGACTTTATTTGTGCCATCCTCTTGAACAATTTCTTTTACAACACTATTACTATGCTCACATTCTGCAATGGTTATTTCACCATAAAATTTTTCTAGTCCACCAAAAGACTTTAAAAAATTACCACCAATAGAAATATCATTTTCATGCAAGTCACAAATATCTGGTACTGTAAAATTTTTAAATTTTTGATTCATAGTCGTTTTAGTAATAAATCTAAAAACTATTATAGAATATATTTAACGTTAAATAATTTAAGAATATGAAATCACCTATCTGTGAAATGTTTGATATTGAATTTCCTCTTGTTGCATTCAGTCATTGCAGAGATGTTGTTGTTGCAGTGTCTAAAGCAGGAGGTATGGGAGTTTTAGGAGCAGTTGGCCATTCTCCTGAAAAATTAGAAATTGATCTCAAGTGGATTGATGACAATATCAATGGCATGCCCTATGGCGTGGATGTTCTTGTGCCTAACTCATATAAAGGAAAAGGGGAAGGTAATTCATTACAAGACCTAAGAGAAATGATACCCCAAGAATATAGAGATTTTAGAGCTGATGTGCTTCAAGAATATGATGTTAATGCAGATCATTTAAGAAATAGTGAAGATTCTGCTAAAACTGAAAAAAACTCTAATGCAGTTTTAGGCAAAGGTTTTGAAATTGCACAAGAAGTACTGGATGTTGCTTTTGCCCATCCTATTAAACTTGTTGCAAATGCTCTTGGTGTTCCGCCTGACTGGATGCTTAAAATGGGGAAAGATAACAATGTTGCGGTTGCAGCCCTTGTTGGCGCAAAAGAGCATGCAATAAAGCAAGTTGAAGCAGGTGTTGATTTGGTTGTTGTTTCAGGTACTGAGGGCGGAGGTCATTGTGGAAGTGTCTCGACAATGGTTTTGGTACCAGAAGTTCGAAGAGCTTTAAAAAAGTATGGCGACATACCAATACTTGCTGCTGGTGGAATTGCAACAGGTGAGCAAATGGCGGGAATAATGGCTATGGGCGCTGATGGTGTATGGTGCGCGTCTGTTTTTTTACCAACCAACGAAGCAGAAACTTCAGAAAATATAAAACAAAAAATGGTAGCAGCATCGTCTAGTGAGACGGTCAGATCAAAAAGTAGAACTGGCAAACACTCTAGACAACTTAAATCTCCCTGGACTGATGCCTGGGAATCTAAAAATGCACCTGAGCCTCTTCCAATGCCTCTTCAAACAATAGTAAGTGAACCTGCTTTAAGAGTTGTAAGGGATCAAGCAGAAATTGGTCATGAAGGTGCTAAAAAACTTGAGACATACTGGGTTGGGCAAGGAATTGGGCTAGTAAATGAAAGTATAAGTGCAGGACAAACAGTTCAAAAATACAAAGAGGAGTTTATAGAAGCCTATGAAAATATGAATGCTTTATTTAAAGAATAAAACTAAATATTTTGATCTGCCCTCTTAACAAATTCTAAAACAGTTGCATTAATACAATATCTTGGCAGTCCATTAGGACCATCATCAAAGACATGACCTAAATGAATATCAGAGGATGCTGACCTTATTTCAGTCCTCCTCATGCCAAAACTATTATCAGGAGTTTCATATACTGAATCTTTTATAGGTCTTGTAAATGACAGCCAGCCAGACCTTGAGACAAATCTATCTTTTGTATCAAATAGAGGAGCTCCACTTAACTTATCTATGAAAATACCATCGGGTGTATTTTTAAATATTTGATATTCTTTGCAAAATCTAGAATCTGTACCCTCGTTAAAAGCAACATCAAATGCCTCGGATCTTCCAAGCTTGAAAGCTCCAAATGCTTTATAAAAATCTTTAGAATCCATATAGCCTTGGTAGCCAAAAACCTCTTTACCTTCTTCTAAAAAAATAATGGTCGGCGTTGCCCAGGTAGGCGTTTCTATACTTAATGCACTTAATTCTTTAGCTGTTCTTTTAGAAAGTGGAATCGTTCCAGAGTAACCACTGATAACATCATTATCAAATTTCTCACAGTAAGGACAATACCCTTCAGAATCGATGACTAAGATATGTTTTCCTATTAGCAATGCCGAATTATCAAATGTATTTATGGGTAATTTTTCTTCGTTAAACACAACTCCAGTAGAATGATCTGGGCAATAACCATTAGGATTCTTTTTTATGTAATCTTGGTGATATTCTTCTGCATCATAAAATTCATCAAGCAATTTAATAGATGTTTGAATTTCACCATAACCAGCTTTTGTTAGTAAAGCTTGATAGTCTTTCAAAACTCGTTCTATTGTTTCTTTTTGGGAATCATTATTATATAAAATAACAGATCTGTATTGAGTTCCTATGTCATTACCTTGTCGATTGAGTTGAGTTGGATCATGTGATTCAAAATAGTGTTGTAGTATTTTTTCAAAAGAAATTTCACTTTTATTAAAAGTTACCTTTACAACTTCAGCAAAATTATTTTTATTAAACTTGTTTTGTAGCTTGGTAATTGACCTGTAATTCGGCTTAACTCCATACCCATCGGAATAACCTGAGACTGCATTCTCAACTCCTTTAATAGACTCATAACCTTTTTCAGCACCCCAAAAACATCCCGAACCTAAAACAATACTTTCAAGATGTGAGGTAAGAATACTCTCTTCACTATTTAAAAAAAATGAGAAAGAAATAAGCGGTATTAAAAAATAATTACTAATTTTCTTCATATTTATAACTCCTACTTTTTAAAAATGATGGTCTATCAAAAAGTTGATCTGTCCATCTTTTAATATTTGGTTTGTATGCCTGTTCTATTCCTAGCGATCCTGCAAGATTGATAGCATAGCTGACGCATATATCAGCAATAGTAAATCTATCGCAGCATAGATATTCTTTATGTTCTAGCTCTCTTTCTAATAGCTTCAATCTAGATACAAACCATCTGCTATAGCCTTCAACTGCTGCATCAGCAACACCTGGTTCTTGAAACTTATATCTTAAAACTACTGTTTGAGGAAATGTTAATGTAGCATCAGAGTGATATAGCCAATTTAAATAAGATGGGTAATCTTTCTCATCTGGCATAACTCTTAAATCTGTTGGTCCATATTTTTCAACTAAATATTGTGTCATGGCAACAGATTCGGTCATTTTTATATCTCCATCAATTAAATAAGGAATAGTTCCAAGTATATTTATGTCAAGATATTCCTTCATAAAGACCCTAGGAGGAAATGGCATCATAATTAATTCATAATCAATGCCCATCTCTTCTGCTGTCCATATAGGGCGCATAGCTCTTGAATTTTCAGTGCCATATATTTTAATCATTTAGAAGTCTTTCATTTAATTTACTACTTATAATACTATTTTATATTGGTAATATTAACGCTTATATATTACCATTAATTAGAGTTAATAATTGATATCTTATGAAAACTGAAAATATTGCACCCACTATTAAGACAAATTTAGACACTAAATCTGAAAAATATCTTCAAAATAAAAAAATGATGCATGAAAAATTAGATTTTCTTGATGATTTACTTGATCTAGCAGAGCTTGGCGGCGGAATACACCATCATGAAAGACTAGCAAAAAGGGGAAAAATGCCAGTTAGGGAAAGAGTTATGAACGTCATCGACCCTGATAGTCCGTTTCTTGAAATTCAGCCTTATGCTGGATATGGAACTAAGGAATATAACGTTGGTGGTGGTTGTGTATCAGGTATAGGGATAATTGCTGGAGTTGAATGTGTTATTTTTGCAAATGATCCTACCGTTAAAGCTGGAGCAATGACTGTCTATGTAGGAGAAAAATGGAAAAGAGCTATTGAAATATCAAGAGATAATAAAATTCCATTTATTAGCTTCGTTGAATCGGCCGGAGGAGATCTCAGTGTATCGGGCATAAATCAAGGTGACACACCACCTATTGCTCCTTCAATACAAACAACGCATTTTGCAGCAACAGGAAGATTTTTTTATGAAATGACAGAATTATCAAAAATGAAAATACCGGTAATCTCAGTTGTGTTTGGATCATCTACTGCTGGCGGCGCCTATCAACCAGGTATGTCAGATTATAATATTTTTATTAAAGATCAATCGAAAGCATTCTTAGCAGGTCCCCCTCTTGTGAAGATGGCTACCGGAGAAGAATCAGATGATGAAACTTTAGGTGGAGCTAAGATGCATTCTGAAAAATCAGGATTATCTGATTATCTTGCTGAAGATGAAATGGATGCTCTAAGAATCTGTAGAGAAGTTGTTTCTCATCTAAGTTGGAATAAGAAAGGTTTAGAACCTCAAAAATTTAGCTCAGATCCTGTTTATGATGAAGATGAACTGCTTGGAATTATTAGTGAAGACTTAAAATCAGCTGTTGATATCAAAGAAGTTATAGCTAGATTTTCGGATGCATCAAAATTTGAAGAATTTAAGCCATTATATGGACCCACAATGGTCTGTGGATGGGCATCAGTTCATGGTTATCAAATAGGCATACTTGGTAATAATGGTCCAATTTATCCCGAATCAGCTGAAAAGGCAGCTACTTTCATACAACTTTGTAATAAAAGAAATATACCTTTAATTTTTCTTCACAATGTTACTGGGTTTCTAGTAGGTAAGGATTTTGAAAGCCAAGGAATAATTAAAAAAGGATCGCAGTTAATAAATGCTGTATCAAATTCTATGGTGCCGCATATTACAATTATAGTAGGAGCTTCTTATGGAGCTGGAACATATGCAATGTCAGGAAAAGCATTTAATAATAGATTTACATTTCTTTGGCCGACCGCAAAAATTGCTGTAATGGGCCCAGAACAAATGGCAGGTGTAATGTCAATTGTTAGAAAAGCTAAATCTTTAAGAGACGGTCAAAAGTTTGATGAGAAAGCTGATGAAAATCTAAAAATAATGGTAACTGACTATCTTGAAAAGCTATCCCTTGGGCTGGTTGCAAGTAGTATGGTGACAGACGATGGGATTATTGATCCAAGAGACACGAGAGACATTATTGGATTTTGCTTATCAATTGTAAGCAATGAGACTATTAAAGGTGCTGATGAATATGGAGTATTTAGACTATGAGTTTTAATTCATTATTAATTGCCAATCGAGGCGAAATTGCATGCAGGATTATAAGAAGTGCTCATGAAATGGGAATAAGATGCATTGCGGTATATGTTGATGCGGATATGGATGCCCCTTTTGTAAAGGAGGCTGATGAGTCTATTCGTCTACCAGATGGAGGATATTTAGATGTGGGTTTGGTAATAGAGGCTGCAAAGAAATCCGGAGCTCAAGCCATTCATCCTGGATATGGCTTTTTATCTGAAAATGCTACATTTGCTAGAAAAGTTATTAAAGAGGGTTTAATTTGGGTTGGTCCTTCACCCCATGTGATCTCTGTTATGGGAGATAAATTAAAAGCAAAAGAATTAGCTATTAAAGCTGAAGTTCCTACCCTGCCAATGACTTCAGATCCAAAAGAAGCAAAAAATGTTGGCTACCCTCTTCTTATTAAAGCAGCCGCTGGTGGTGGTGGAAAAGGAATGAGAATTGTAGTTGATAAAAAAGATCTCAAAGAATCAATTGCAAGTGCGCAAAGGGAAGCTAAATCGGGCTTTGGTGATGAAAGGGTTTTTATAGAAAGATATGTTGAAAAATCTAGACATATTGAAATTCAAATTTTAGGAGATGTTCATGGTAATGTTGTTCATCTTGGTGAGAGAGAATGCTCTATACAAAGAAGACATCAAAAAATTATAGAAGAATCGCCATCTCCAAGAATAAATCATCAAGTAAGAGCTGCTATGGGAGATGCTGCTGTAAAGCTTGCTAAAAAGATTAAATATCAATCTGCTGGAACTGTAGAGTTTCTATTTGATGATAAAACAGAAGAGTTTTGGTTTTTGGAAGTTAATACAAGACTGCAAGTTGAACATCCAGTAACCGAAGAAGTTACTGGAATAGATTTGGTATGTGAACAATTGCGAATAGCTAGAGGTGAGTACCTAGGTTATGAACAGGATGATATTGAATTTAGTGGCTATGCCATAGAAGCAAGACTATATGCAGAAGATCCAAGTAATAATTTTCTTCCAGAAATAGGTACTCTCATAGCTTTCGAAGATGGTTATGATGCAGATGCAAGATGGGATTCAGGGGTAGCTAGTGGTTCAGTTGTTGGGACAGATTTTGATCCAATGCTTGCTAAGGTTATTTCATATGCACCAACTCGAACAGACGCTGCCGGGAGGCTTGCTAGAGCTCTTGAGTCAGCTCATATTGGCGGAGTTAAAACAAATAGAGATTTCTTAATTGCTTGTCTGCGATCAGATGAATACTTGAGTGGTGATACCACCACTGATTTTATTGATCGGGTAAATCTTCCAAGAACTTTAGACCTATCATCAAATGAAATTGAACATGTAATATCATTGGCAGCATTATGGGTTCAAAAAACCAATAAAGAAAATTCAAGTATCTTGAATTTTATGCCGAGTGGCTGGACTAACGGAAGACTACCTAAGCAAAATATAACCCTTATGCTTAATAATGAAACTCATAAAGTTGAATATTCCTTCGTCAAGAAACAGGGCTTTGTTTTTAGTTCAAATAAGGTTGCGAAAATTCATGACCAGAATGAATTTGGGTTAGATGTCGAATTCGATGGCAAAAGACATTTTTCTAGAATAACAATGTCAGAGGATCAAGTGCTTGTTCATATGCCATATGGTGATGTCATGGTAAGAGTCATGCCAAGATTTGTAATGCCTGGAGTTGAAATACAAGCAGGAGGTCTTGTTGCGCCTATGCCTGGAAAAGTTATTGATCTTAAAGTAAAGAAAGGCAGCAAAGTTAAATCAGGAGATACCTTAATAATTCTTGAGGCTATGAAGATGGAACACTCTATAAAAGCCTCTGAAAATGGAATAGTCTCTGATTTATTAGTATCAACGAATGATCAAGTGGAAAATGGAGCTCTTCTTATGGTGGTTGATCCAAAATAATGCATTACTCAGATCAAGTAAAAAATATAGAAAAGAGTTCTTTAAAAGCTCTTACCAGCAGGCATCATGAAATAATAAATTTGCTTGAGCAGATGCTTGAAAAGGGTATACCAGATCTAACTATGTCTGAGTTAGCTTCAAAATTAAAAATTTCTTTAAGAACTTTATATGAAATTGCCCCAAGTAAAGATGCATTAATAACAATGACTGTTGATAATATTTTAAGAAAACTTGGAAAAGATGCGTTAGATGAAATTGCTAGTATCCAATCTCCTTTTAAGAAATTACAAAAGTATTTAAGTGCAGTTAATCAAGCAGTAGGACCAAAATTTGATAAATTTACAAGAGGTCTAAGTAATGTGAATGGATCATCTGATATGGTAGATTATCATGAAGATTTTATTACAAGCTATATAGAAAAACTATTAAATGAAGCTTTGAAAGCAAGGGAAATAAGAAAGATAGATACTAGGGCTTTTGCAATTTTATTGGGTGGAATTGGTAGAGAGTTTTCTAAAGAAAAAAATAGAATATCAATAGATGTTTCACCTGAAAAATCAGCTAATTCAATAACGAGAGTTATTTTAGATGGGATAAGACTGGAGGGTTAAATTGAGTTCACAGGTAATTAAAATTGCAAATTGTAGCGGCTACTATGGAGATAAGTTATCTGCTGCTAAAGATATGATTGATGGAGGTCCTATAGATGTTTTGACTGGGGACTATCTTGCAGAGCTCACAATGACCATTTTATACAATCAAAAACTTCAAAGAGGTGAAGATAAAGGTTATGTCGGTACATTTTTAAAACAAGTTAAAGAAATTGCAAAAGGCTGTAAAGAAAAAAACATTAAGATTGTTACTAATGCAGGTGGGCTTAATCCTAGCTCGATGGCCGATGAAATTGAAAAGATATTAGAAGAGTTATCTATTGATATGAGAGTTGCTTATATAGATGGTGATGACTTAATGCCAAGAATGGAAGAATTAAATACATCTGGTGAAGAATTTATCAACATAGATAAGAACAAAAAACTAAATGATTCAGGCTATACAACCTTAACTGCAAATGCATATCTTGGAGCTTGGGGTATTAAAGAAGCTTTAGACAATGGTGCTGATATTGTTGTTTGCCCTAGGGTTACCGATGCTGCTGTGGTTATAGGTCCTGCTGCTTGGAAATTTAATTGGGATAGGGATAATTATGATGCTTTAGCTGGCGCTCTTGCGGCAGGTCATATTATTGAATGTGGCTGTCAGGCCACTGGAGGCAATTACTCTTTTTTTAAAGAAGTGCCTAGTTTTGATAACGTGGGTTATCCGATTGCTGAAATTGAAGAAAATGGATCCTTTACAATCACAAAACATCCAGGAACAGGTGGCTTAGTTTCAGTTGGCACTGTTACAGCTCAATTATTATATGAAATTAGCTCACCGGCATATATAAATCCTGATGTTGTAGGTCATTTTGATACTCTAAAAATTGAAGAAGTCTCTAAGGATAGGGTCTATGTGTCAGGTTGTAGGGGAAGCTCCCCCCCTTCTAGCCACAAAGCATGTATTAATCTTGCTGGGGGTTTTAGAAATGGTATGGAAATTATCTTAACTGGTCTAGATATTGAGGAAAAGGCTAAGTCATTTACTGATACATTATTTAAATCCTTGGGAGGAGTTGATCAGTTTGACGAGGTTTCAATTGATCTCCATCAAACTCAAAAAAATAACCCTAATTCAAATGAAGAGGCAATGGCATCTTTGTCTCTTTCAGTTAAATCAATGGATCCAAACCTTGTTGGAAGAATGTTTAGCGCTAAAGTAGTTGAACTCTCACTCGCAAGCTTCCCTGGTTTTTTTGCTCAAGGCGGAGTGAAGCCAAGCGGCCCTGTTATAGTTTATTGGCCTGCCCTAATAGATAGCATACATATAAAAGAAAAAGTTTATGTAGATGGTAGAAAAATAGAAATCCTTCCAACAAGCCAATTAGGTCTTGAGGACAAATACTATCAAAAAGAACCAATAGATATTCCAGAAGCTCCAGAAGGACCAAGAAAAACGGTTTATTTTGGTGAAATATATGGAACAAGGTCCGGCGACAAAGGGGGATGCGCCAATTTAGGAGTCTGGGCAAAAAGTAATATGGCTTATTCTTTCTTGTATGAATTCTTAACTGTAAAAAAATTAAAAGAGTTGCTGCCAGACTTAGAAAAATATGAGATTGATAGATATGAACTTCCAAATATTAAATCTCTCAATTTCTATATTCATGATATTTTACAAGATGGTATTTCATCTAATAATAGAAAGGATGGTCAAGCTAAATCCCTTGGAGAGTATCTTGGATCTAAGCTTGTTGATGTCCCTGATGAAATTCTAAAAGAGAAAATTATATGATTAATAAAAAACTATCCCTTAATGGGCTAATCTTTAAAGCGACAAAGATTAATGTCTCAAATAATATTTTAACTATTACTTTAAATCGTCCAGAAAAGAAGAATGCGCTTAATAATGTTATGGTGAATGAGATTAACTATGCCTTAGCATATGCAAAGCAAGAAAGAGAAATTCGTGTTGTGGTTATAGCCGCTGAGGGTGATATTTTTTGTGCAGGAGCTGATTTAAATCGAACAGAATCAGATTCAAATGTTCCAAAATTGGATGGAGCAGAAGATATTAGTATAGCTATAAGGCATCTCTACAAACCAGTGATATGTAAAATTCAAGGTTCAGTTTTGGCGGGCGCTTTATTGATGGTAACTAATGCTACACATGCTATTGCGAATAAGGAAGCTAAGTTTTCAGCACCAGAAATCAAACGCGGGCTATGGCCTTTTATGGTGATGGCTGGGCTATTTAGAGTGATGCCAAAAAGAGCAGGATTAGATTTTATTATGCGTGGTGGCTTTATAAATTCAGAAAAAGCAGAGCAATGGGGTTTGATAAATTACTCAGTGCCTTCAAGCGAGCTGGACATCACAGTTGATGGTTTAGCTAAAGAATTAGCTAGCCTTGCTCCTGGAACAATGCAGTTAGGATTAGAAGCATATGAAAAACAAGATGGGATGGATTTTGATGAAGCAATGCCATTTCTTCAAGAGCAAATTGCAGAATGCTTTAAAGGTGATGATGCTAAAGAAGGTATCGCCGCATTTTTAGAAAAAAGAGACCCTAAATGGGATTAACTTTTTATTAGAGAGACATTATATGGATTTGAACTACGGAGCTGAATACGAAGATTTTCGTAAAGAAGTTAGAAAATTTTGCAAGGAATGGAAAGGAGTTAATTTTAAAGATTCTGCAAAAATACCAATGACACAGGCTTTTAAAGCCACTGGCGTCACTATATCTAGGTCCGAATGGCAGTCTACACTAATTGAAAAAGGTTATTTTGCACGCTCTGTACCTAAAGAGTATGGGGGCTTTGGAGGTGACAGCGATATAATTAAGAACAGAATAATTGCATCAGAATTCTCAAATGCAAATATACCAGCTGCAATGGGTGGTCAAGGTATAGATATGTTGGTCCCAACCCTTTTAGAGCTTGGAACTGAAGAACAAAAAAAACGATATATTAAACCAACTCTTCATGGAGAAATGATTTGGTGCCAGGGGTACTCAGAACCGAGTGCTGGAAGTGATTTAGCCAGTTTGCAAACAAAAGGTGAGCTTATTAACGATAGCTGGGTAATTAATGGTCAAAAAATTTGGACCAGTACTGCTCAGTATTCACAAATGATGTTTTGTCTTGTAAGAACTGAGCCTGATGCACAAAAACATGCTGGAATAAGTTATCTATTAGTGCCAATGGATACTCCTGGATTGGAAATAAGGCCACTTGTAGACATGACTCTAAAAGCAGGATTTAACGAAGTATTTTTTACAGATGTGACTATCCCAAAGGAAAATATAATAGGTAAAAGAGGAGAAGGATGGGCTGTAGCTAACGCAACCCTTGGCCATGAAAGAGGTTCATTAACAGATCCTAACGCTACTGTTAATAGAGTAAATTTTTTAATCGATAGAATGAAAGAGGAGCGACTAGATGGAACGCGATTGATTGATATGCCTGTCTATAGAGACAAGCTTATATCCATTCAAGCAAAGGTTATGGCATTTCAATCCAATTCCTTAAGAGTTCTTTCATCAAAACTAAATCAAGGCCAGGATACAAAAATAGCTGGAATGATTCAGAAACTTGTTGGTACAGAACTTAGGCATGAACTGGAAGGTTTTGCTGTAGATATTATGGGAGAGGTTGGAACATTATACGAAGATAGCCCTCATTTAAGAGATAGTGGTTCATGGCAATTTCTATATATGTACTATTTAGGCTTGATAATAGGTGGTGGTACTAGTCAGATTCAAAAAAATATTATTTCTGAGAGAGGTCTAGGAATGCCAAGAGAGCCTAAGACTCAGGGAGTTTAAAATGTATTTTGGATTATCAGAAGATCAAATATTTTTTCAAGAAAACGTTTCAAAATTTCTAGAAGATCAGGCTAGCCTTGATATTATTAGGTCTATCACCGAGGGAGACTCATTGAAGCTTCAGGGGGAAATCCATAGTGGCCTAGTTAATTTAGGGTTAGGTGCACTCCTTATACCTGAAGAGTTTGGCGGGCTTGGATTGGATTTACTTTTTGCAACTGCTGTAAGTCAGAGCTTGGGTGGTGGAGTAGCACCAATAGCATTTACTGGATCTTATGTAATGGCACCCTTAGCAATTATTTTTGGAGGAAATCAGAGGCAAAAGGAAAAATATCTAACTCAGATGTCTAACAACTCTATAAGAATTGGAGTTGGTTTTTCACAATATATTGGCGCTCGAGATAACTCCACGATTGAAATAAATAATAATAAAATCTCAGGAAGATCTCTATTTGTTTTAGATGCTAAGGAGGCTTCACATTTAATGCTTTCAGATGCAAATGGAGTCATTGGTTTGGTGTCTACAAACTCTTCAGGAGTTGAAATAGTTGAACTAACTGCCGTTGATAAGACTAGAAGTTATTCGGAGGTTATATTAAATAATGTAGATATAGATGTGCTTGAGCAAACCATGTCTAGCAATGATGCTATTAATAAAGCAGTTGATGGCGGTCGAATAATTCTTGCAGCTGACAGCATTGGAGCATCACAAAGGCTCATTGATAAAGCAGTTGCGTATTCAAAAGAACGTAAACAATTTGGTCGTGTTATTGGGTCTTTTCAAGCAGTGAAGCATATGTGCGCAGAAATGGCTTCTGATTTAGAGCCCTGCTATGCATTGGTCTGGCATGCCGCTTATTGTTTTGACAATTCTCCGGATGAGGCCAGGTTAATGGCTTGCCATGCAAAGTCTCATGTTTCAGAAATATCAAAAATGATAGCTAAAAAAGCCACAGAAGTTCATGGTGGAATGGGATTTACAGACCTAATGGGGTTACACTATTGGTTCAAAAGAATCGGAGTTAACAGGCATATCCTTGGAGCGCCTGAGCTCGTAAGAGAAGAAGCGGCAAATATACAAAATTTTTAAAATTATCTGTGAAAAATAAATATTCTTATATCTCTATATTGGTGTGCTGTATTTTTATAGTTGCATGTGGAAATAGCAATCACATTAAAAAAGAATATGTTTCTCAAAATTTAAGTGCCGATAAAATAAAAATTAGCCAAGAGGTCTTTACTAAAATTCAAGAAAGTCATTATGTAAAAGATTTTGTTGGGGAAGATTTTAATAAAAATTATATTATTGCTCTTATAGATAAACTTGATGGCAATAAACAATACTTTACTAAAAATGAAGTTGAGCAATTTATAGCTAGATCTGAACTATATAAAGAGACAAATTTTGATATTGATATTTCTTATGAAATTATCAATCTTTATTTTAAGAGAATTGTTGAATTTTCTGAGTTTCAAATTAACTTAATTAATAGCTTTTCATTTTCATTTGAAAAAGATGATTTTCTAGATATATATTACGAAGATAATGATTGGCTTATTGATCAAAAAGCCTTAGATAATCAATGGAAACTTCAAACTAAAAATGAGTTTCTTTTAGCTAAGATGTCTGATGACTCATCATCAAATCCAAAAAAAGACTTGATTAAAAGATATAAAAATAGAATAAAAAGAGTTAATCAGCAAAAAGAGGAAGACATTTTTTCAATAGCTATGATAGTGATGGCTAATCAATTTGATCCACATTCTTCATACCTATCTCCAAGATCAGCAGAAGACTTTGATATGAATATGTCTTTAAAGCTTGAAGGAATTGGAGCATTGCTTGGCATTGAAGATGACTATACAAAAATTATAAGCCTTGTACCTGGAGGCCCTGCTGAAAAATCAGGAAAAATTTCACCAGATGACAAGATAACCAGAATAAGACAGAAAGATAAAGAATCAGAATATGTTGATGTTATAGGATGGAGAATAGATGAGGTAGTAAATTTAATAAGAGGTGAGTCTGATACAGAGGTTGAAATTGAATTTATTTCATCTAAGGCAAGCGAAGGTGTTAGAAAAATAGTAACTTTAAAAAGAGAAGAAATTAAATTAGAAGATAGAGCAGCTAAAGGAGAAATTTATGATTTAGCAAATAAATCAAAAATTGGAATTATTGACCTGCCATCTTTTTATATTGATTTTAATGCTTATCAGAATAGAACAAATGATTACAAAAGTAGCAGTGGTGATGTAAAAAAAATACTAGAAGATTTTAATGAGAATGGTGTTGATGCAGTTATTTTAGATTTAAGAAATAATGGTGGAGGTGCTCTAATAGAAGCAAATAAGATTATTGGTCTTTTTGTTGCCTCAGGGCCTACTGTTCAAGTAAAACATAGTGCTGGATATATACAGCCATATGGCGATAGTAAGGCTACTCAGATCTGGGATAAGCCTCTATTAGTTCTCGTTAATAGATATTCAGCTTCAGCCTCAGAAATTGTTGCTGCAGCAATTCAAGATTATCAAAGAGGCATTATTGTTGGACAAAGAACATTTGGAAAAGGCACAGTTCAAAGTTTAGAAGATATATCAAAAGGGCAAATAAAAATTACTGAATCTAAATATTACAGAGTAGATGGTACCAGTACTCAAAATAAAGGTGTCGTCCCAGACATAGCATTACCATCAACCTGGGATATTGAAACTGTTGGAGAGAGCTCCTACCCTACTGCTTTAGCATGGGATAAAGTTAGGCCTTATAGACATAATAAATTTCCACTTAATTACAATAAGTTAAAAACTGTAAGAGAGCTTCATAAAGAAAGATTAAATAGGGATCCAAATTTAATTTATCTTAGCCAGGTAAGAGAAAGATATGACAATAACAAGGGTAAAAAGGAACTAAGTCTTAATATAAATGAACGGGTCAAAGAAAAAGATTTAAGGAAATCATGGTTACTTGAGATTGAAAATAAAAGAAGATCTTCTTTGGGTTTGGCAATTTATCCATCCTACCAAGCGTTGGAAGATTCTGAGGACGAAGAATTATTAGACAGAAATAATATTGACTTAGAAAATGATTTTTTATTAATTGAATCAACAAAAATTATTACCGACTACTTAGATTTAAATAAAAAAATTATCTTAACTGAAGTAAACTAAGTATATGAGAATAGTATCATTTAATATTAATAGCATTAGGGCTCGCCCTCACCAGCTCATTCATCTGAGAGATACACTTGACCCGGATGTAATTGGTCTTCAAGAAACCAAAGTAAATGATCCGGATTTTCCACTTGAGGTTATTGAAGAGATTGGTTACCACCCAGAATATTGGGGGCAAAAAGGTCATTATGGTGTTGCATTTTTAAGCAAAAAAAAACCAATAAAAACCATTAAAGGCTTCAAGAAAGATACTGCAGAAGATCAAAAAAGATTTATAGAATGCACCTTTTCAACCGGTAAGTCAGAGATCACCATTATGAATGGATACTTCCCTCAAGGTGAAAATATTAATCATGAATCCAAATTCCCAAAAAAAATTAAATACTATGATGATCTTGAGCTGCATATTAAAAAACTAAAGAAAACTAAAGAAAATCTAATAATCATGGGTGATTTTAATGTAGCTCCTGAAGATATTGATATAGGGATTGGCCCAGACAATATGAAGAGATGGCTCAGAGATGGAAAAACCTCATTTCAACCTCAAGAAAGAGAAATGTGGAATAGCATAAAGGATATTGGTTTTGTAGATTCTTGGAGAGTGAAACATCCCGACGAATCATCAATTTATTCATGGTTTGACTATAGATCAAAAATGTTTGATGACGATCCAAAAAGAGGATTAAGAATTGATCATATTATGGTTTCTAATAATCTGAAAGATTCTATAAAAGATGTTGGCATCGACTATGACTCAAGAGGTATGGAAAAGCCATCCGATCATTGTCCGGTATGGGTAGATCTAGATATATAAAAAATCTATGGATGATGTGCTTATTAGATCTCCAAAAACACCCAACGAATGGTCAAAGTATGATGACTTCAGATGGAATATTTTAAGAAAACCCCTCAAACTATCCCATATCCCACTCAAAGATGATTTAGAAGATATCAGCACTCACTTGATGGCTGTTGATAACAAAGATAGGGTTATAGCATGCGGTCGTATTCATATGAACACTTCCAATGAAGCCCAAATAAGGTATATGGGCGTAAGTTTAAATCACAGAAGGACAGGACTCGGGTCAAAAATGATTTGTAGACTTGAGGGTGTTGGAAGAGTTAAGGGTGCAAAAAAAATTGTTCTTAATGCAAGAGCTGAAGCTATAAAATTTTATGAATCACTAGGTTACATAGAGACAGGACCATATGAGTCAGATATTAAAATACCTCATAGCTCTATGGAAAAATTAATCTATTAATTCTTTCTTCTTTGTTTAAAAAAATTTTTAAGAAGCATTGAGCTCTCATCAGCAAATAAACCATGTTGGTAAGACACTTTATGATTGAAGTCTAACCTATCTAGAATATTGTCTATTGATATCAAGCTTCCTGTTTTTGGCTCGGGAGTAGCAAAAATAATTTTATCTATTCGCGCATCAACAATTGCTTTTGCACACATATGGCAAGGCTCAAGAGTGGTATAAATTATTGCTTGATTTAATCTATAGTTATTTAAATTTTTAGATGCGTTTCTGATTGCGATAATCTCAGCATGAGAGGAAATATCATTATTACTTATAACAGCATTGTGGCCAGATCCTACAACTTCATTATCCATAACTACTACTGATCCCACAGGCACTTCATTGATAATAAGGGACTTGTTGGCCTCTTCTAATGCAAGTCTCATGAAAGACTTATCTTGATCAGAAAACATATAAATTTTTTAATAAAATTCTATATTTGCAATATCTAGTCTTGCATCAAAGTCTTTGCCATAAGCTACAATTCCTAGAGCTCTTATTCTTGAAGAATCTAACCCTTTGTTAGGATTTCTGGAGTAGCTGAATGCACTTAGTGGTAAATCTATAATTTGCCAATCTTCTGTTGCATAAAATTTGGCAGAAAAATAATTCCATGGCATCGTTCTTGGAGTTCTTAGATGAATATAATATTCATTCTCATTACCTCTTATTTTTATTCTGATGCCTTTGTATTGGTTTGCTTTAAAATTTACTCTGGTTCTGGCCTGAATAAATCCACCATTATTTGCAGTACTAACAGGCCCTTCAAGCCTGTAGAATTTATTAGCCCCATCATCAAGTTCATAAAAGTTAACTTCAGAGATCCCGCCCATTACATTATCAGATATGGCATCCCATTGAGCTCTCGTATCCCCTAGATTATCAATAACCATGGAGGAGGCGCTTAAAGAAAAAAAAATTAGGAAATATATTTTAAGTTTTATTAGCATTAAAGTAAGTTTGTATCTTTTTCAGCTGGAAACCAAGGTAATTTAGCCACTATTGCATTATATTTAATTTGAGGTGACTCAACTATAACTTGATTGCCCTCTTCTGTGGCACTGGAATCTACAATTGCAAGACCAATATTTTTTTTAAGACGAGGTGAATAGAAACATCTTGAAAGTCTCCCGACTTTATTGCCATTTTTGTCGAAGACAGGCCAAAAATTTTCCGGCACTTTATCTATTGGAGCTCCATCCATTTCTACACCAATTAATTTACTTACAGCTCCAGTTTCTTTAATTTTTTTTAGAGCCTCTTTGCCAATAAAATCTATATCCTGATCTATATCTACCAATCTATCTAGACCAATAGTATAAGGATTATGCTCTCTTCCAAAATCAGAACCATAAGACAATAGCCCACCTTCAATGGTCCTTATGGTATTTGGAGCTATCACAGCGCCATTGAATTCTTTTGCAGCTTCATAAACTAATTCAAACAAATTATTGCCCAATTTTCTATCTTGAAGATAAAGCTCATAACTAAGTTCCCCACTCCACCCAGTTCTAGCAATAACCATAGGAATATTTTCTAATGACGTTTGAGCAGCTTTATAGTAACCAAGATCATCATGCCTTCCATTAAATAACTTTTGAATTAATCTCCCTGCTTTGGGTCCGCTAACCTGAAGAGGTGAAACATCAGGCTCGCAAATTGATACATTCATACCTGAGTTCATGGCAACGCCTTGTAACCATAATAAAACATCACCATCACCAGGTGATACCCAGAATTTATCTTCTTCAAGTCTTATCAAGCAAGCATCATTTACAATTCCGCCATCAGAATCAGTCAAAATAATGTATTTACAATCCCCAATATGACACTTTGATAGGTTTCTTGGATTAATATACTTTATAAAATTAAATGCATCTGGCCCACTAACTTCAACTTGTCTTTCTGCTGCAAAATCACCAAAAGTAACATCACTTATCAAGCTGTTATATTCTTTTTCAGGGCTTGTAAAACCAGTAGGTAAGTACATTTTGTTATAGACAGTAAAGCCAGTTACTCCATATTTTATGGTTGAATCAAAATATGGTGATTTTCTAACTCTTGAGCCTATTCCAATTAATAAAGGTAATTTCGACGCCATCTAGTTCTCCCCCCAAAAAACTTATTTAGATTATTTTAATACCAAAATAATACAAGAGTAAATCGATTATTGAGGAATTTGCAATTTCATATATGATTATTAAAGGAGCATTTCTATGGGGAAAAAAAGGTTTTTTGATGATAGGCTAAAGTACTTATCATTTATTCAAAATACAGGTGAAAAAAGAGCTATCTCATCTGAAATTTTTCCTCATATCAAATCTTTACCAAAAAATAAAACCTATCTAAGAATTCTTGATGCAGGTACTGGTGATGGGACTGTTAAATCTAATGTAATAAAAAGTTTTCATAAATATCACCCATACACTTCACTTTTAATTACAGGCAAAGAAATTAGCTACGAAGATCTTAAAAATACATTAGACAAAATGCCTGATAGATTTGTAGAACATCCAAATCTAATGGTAACAATGACAAATGTTAAATTTGCAGAGCTTGGACAAATTGAGAGTGCAAAAAAAATAAAAGATAAAAGCGTTAAAAAACTAACATTAGTATTAAAAGCAGACAATTCATTTGATTTTAATGAACAGATTAATGGAATGGGAAATTTTATAAAAAAATATTGGGGAATAGAAATCGATTCAAAAGATAGAACTTCCTACTCTCACCCCTGCTTAATACGAATTTATAGAGAAGATCATAAAAGATATCTTGAGCCATTTATTGAAAATGATTATGAGAATAACAATTATGACTTAATTATTGCTTCTCAAGCATATAGGGCGATATCAACTACCATCACAAAGGTTTCTAACGTTATTGCTCCATTAATGCGATTATTAAATGTGTCAGGTAAGTTGCTTGTTACGCATTCGTGCGGAGATGATTCTGTTGAAAAAATTCTTAAAGAAGCCTGGAAAGACAAAGATCCATTTCCAGTAAAAGGTAAGGACATTATTGAATATTTAAAAAATAACCCTGTTGGAGAGAACACTAGATTCACTTATTCAAAACCCAAACCTTATAGTTTTAAATTCAAAAGAACTCCAGATCAGACTGTTTCAGAGTTATTTGGGCATGGTCTAGATGCTAAATGGGCAAATATTTTATATGTTGGCCAAATTCCAGAAAAAGATATAATAGCCCTTGAAAAAAATGCATCTGCTCTGAAAAGAGTAAAAAACGCAATTATTAAAGAAGAAAGAGTTTTTTTTAAAAATGAGCTCTTTGCAATAAAAAAAATTAGATAATGAAAATATTAATAATGGGTCTACCTGGAAGTGGGAAAACATATTTAGCTGAAAGATTGCAGCCTTTGCTTGAATCAGCCTGGTATAACGCTGATAAAGTCAGGGAGATGGCCAATGATTGGGATTTTTCTCCCGAAGGAAGATTGAGACAAAGCATGAGAATGAGAACATTTGCTGATTATGAGAAAAGTCACGGTAGAATCGTTATTTGTGATTTTGTATGTCCTACAAAAAATACTCAAGAGAATTTTGATCCTGATGTAATTATTTGGATGGACACAATTAAAGAAGGAAGGTTTGAGGATACAAATAAAATGTTTGAAAAACCATCAAGGGCAGATTTTCATATAACTGAAATGAATGATGAAAATCATATCAATATAGCCAAGGAGCTTAAAAATGTTTGATTGGAAAAAGCCAACAGTTCAGATGCTTGGAAGATGGCAGCCATGGCACCAAGGTCATCAAGAGCTCTTTAAAAGATGCGTTGCGAAAACTGGGCAAGTAATTATTCAGGTAAGAGATGTGCAAGGTGCTTCTGGTGGCATGGGTCAAGATGATAATCCTTTTGATTGGGACTTAGTTTGTAAAAATATTGAGGAAGGACTTGCTAAAGATAATTTTCATAGAGGTAATCAGTATGAAATTATGCTGGTACCCAATATCGTTAATATTTCATATGGCAGAGGCGTTGGTTACGTTTTTGAACAAGAGGTTTTTGATGAAGCAGTTCACTCTATAAGTGCAACCAAAATTAGAAAGGAATTAAGAGAAAAAGGCGATCTAGACTAATAAATCTAATATTTTTTCTGGCGGTCTCCCAATAACAGCTTTCATTCCATTATCTAAAATTGGTCTCTCTATTATTTTTGGGAATTGAATCATAAATTCTATAAGCTCAGCATTTCCCAATTCGATATTCTTTAAATTATTAGATTTATAGTCATCTTCATTTTTTCTTAATAATTCTCTCGCAGAAATTCCAAGCCTATCGAGGAGAGATGCAAGATCAACATGATTTAAATCTTCATTTAAATATAAGAATGTTGAGAAATCTTGATCGCTATCCTCTAAAAGCTTTAAAGCTTCTCTAGATTTACTGCATCTTGGGTTATGGTAAAGAATTAAATCAGCCATTTACTTCATGGTTGCAAGCATATTCTGCATTTGCATATGAATTATATTTACTGCTTGTAATGGCCTAATCATTACTTTGAACTCTGATATTTTTCCCTCATCGTTAAAAGTAACTATATCTACCCCATTAACGTACTTGCCATCAATGGTTGTTTCAAA
>ENA-ORDR01000243-ORDR01000243.1-marine-metagenome-genome-assembly--contig:-NODE-243-length-28483-cov-7.396078_pt1 | contig 28483 bp, 25 predicted proteins | sample MGYA00240993_ERZ508538 | MGnify/ENA primary metagenome ERZ508538 (study PRJEB26207, sample SAMN05421999) | marine metagenome | isolation source: Monterey Bay, California, USA | place: USA:Monterey Bay... | reverse complement strand
TCCAGAACCTACAGGTCTTCCTAATGGGTTTCCACTTGTTCCTTTCTTAAAAGCCATTTATTCAATAATTATCTTCTTTTCTACTGTTCCATCATCATAAATATAGAAAAGAAGAGCATTACTTGTTCTATTAATTTCTCTTCCAAAAATATCTGTTATTTTCACTAGACGCTTGTCTTTTATAGTTGTATTATCTATTAATGTAGTAGTTCCAATTAATCCGTTAATATCGTATTGAGAGAAAAATCTCCATATTTCAGCAGAGGCATTTATATCTTGATTAGTGCCAGTAGAAGAAAATATAGTTCCTGGCCAAGTATGACCTCCATTAATTATTTTAAAATGTTCGATAGTCGCTCCATTATCTCCATTTTCCCAAATTTGATGTTCAGCAGTACAGCCATCTGTAATATTTATGTCTGGCACATTAGTTACAATAGGCGTGCTATTACAATTATTAAAGTTTGCCCAGAAATCCATAATACTTGGTAATGCTGAGTAAGGAACTACTGCATCTGCTGTTCCATGTATTTCCATAACTGGCATTTGATGGTTTGGACTACAATTATTAATCAAATTCGTACTCATACTTCCTGTAACAGATGCTATTGCTGCAATTCTATCACTTAATTCGCATGCTAATTGATAACTCATAAATCCTCCATTTGACATTCCTGTGCTGTATATTCTACTAATATCAATATTGTATACTAATGATAAATTATCCATCAGTGCTTCAGTAAATCCTATATCATCAACAGTACTACCTCCCCAGCCAACATTCCAGTGGCTTGTTCCTGTGTTGTCCAATGTTCCTTCAGGATGTACAATGATAAATCCTGCAGTATCAGCAACAGTTCTAAAGTCTCCATACCACATTTGTTCAGTAGCATTAGATGTATATCCATGAAAATTAAAAACTAATGGTACAGTTGTTGCTGTAGAATATGAAGCAGGAACATATAGAATATAATCTCTTTGTAAACCACCATGGGTAATGCTTCCGTTTATGGTTTGTTGCCCCAACCCAATCAAAGGCACACATAGTAATAGTAGTAATAGTTTTTTCATTTTGTTTTTCGTTTTACTCAATAATTATCTTCTTTTCTACTGTTCCGTCAGAATAGAGGTAAAATAAAATTCTGTTATTTTCTTCATTAGAATTTTTCCCTAAAAGATCGACAACCTTAACCAACTTTTTCAAGCTAACTATATTTTCAATAGTTGTTGCTTCGCAACTAATAATAATACTGGAGTCAATAAAATTAATATTATCACCTAATTCTGAATCTATAGTAGCTGTGAAAGTGATAGGGCCCGCTTCATTAGGATTAACAAATAAATCGGTAAAATTAATCTGACTAATATATCCACTAGTGTAGTTATTCCCATCATTTGGTCCAATAGATGAAATTTTCACTCCAGGAGTTAGATTTTCAATTATAAAAAATCCCATTGTAGTTCCAGAGGTGTCAATCATATCTATTTTAGCGTAATTTGGACCTAATGTAAAATCTAGAACCAAACTAGCAGTGAAATTCAGAAAAGAACTTGTATAGGACGCATTTCCCAAAACATCTCCGCTAGTTAAAGTGCTTATCTCAAAATACCCTTTATCAGAAGAAAAAACAGAGGAAGCGATATCCGGCTCATTTTGAATTTGCTCAGCAATTATGGTAAAAGCAGTATTCTCATTACACGTTAAATTTGCAATAATTGGGAAAATACTCGGATTAAAAGGTGAAGGAACAAAAGCTGCTGTTGTAAATGTATCTGAGTACGACCAACCAGAATTAGGTTGATTGGAGGTGTCACAAAAAGTTTTTATTTGCCATTCATATGTAGTAGACGATTGCAACTGAGGTATATTTCTTGTGGTATCACTTCCAGTAATATTTTGTAAATTACTCCAAGTTGTTGTATTTAATTCTCTATAATGAATCATATAATGATCTGCAGCAGGAGCGGATCTCCAATTTGCAAGAGCATTCAAATAAGTTATATTATCTGTATATAAACTATCTGCATTTACACATTGCGAAAAAGAATCAGTAATAAGAAATACAAGAAGTATAGAAAGTATAATTTTTTTCATTGATTATTTTTTTCAAAAATACGAAAAATAAGGACAAAAGTTAATTAAAACATCTAAGATACTGCAAATCAACACAATAAAAATATCTCCCAGGTTTAACAATCTCAAATTACAGATGACGTTATCTCAAAATTCAGCAAACCTGTCTTAGAATTAATAAAATCAGCTATTTTGATCTTTCAAACACATAAATACAACTTGAAAACCCATCTTTTCCAAATAATCCATATAAATTTGAGATTATCCCAACAAAAACAGATTTGATAAAATTTTTCTTTCCGCTAATGTGCTCCTCACTTAGCATGGAAACATAAAAAGAATCAAATTTCATTCCTTTTGTTTTTCTCAAACTAAATCCATGTTTTTCAAAAAGAGTACAAATACTTTTTTTCGAAAAATGATATAGATGAATTGGCAAATCATATGCTGCCCAATATTCTTTGTAATATTTAGCGTCATAACTTTCTAAATTCGGCACAGCAATTATTATTTTTCCTTTTTTAGAAAGTAATTGGTTAAATTGTACTAGAGTTTCATTTAAGTTTGGAACATGTTCAAGAACATGCCACATTGTAATAATATCAAATTGTCCTTCTAATTGGGATAAATCCGTAGATTCTTCCACATCTAAGTTATAATTATTTATTGCTTGATCTCTAGCAATTTTACTAGGTTCAATGCCTTTAGTTTCCCAATTTTTACTTTTACATTTATTTAGAAAATCTCCAGTACCACAGCCAACATCTAAAATCCTTCCACTAGAAAAGAAAGAAGAAATCAGACTAAATTTTCCATTTGTTGCAAACTTTCTAACTAATTGATATACCTTTTCAAAGAAGGTTCGGCTAGTGTTGTTATGTGAAATATAATGATCAGAGATATAATATTTTCCCAAATTCTCATCTGAAGGCCTAGGGTTTGTAAAGTGAAAATCGCATTCATCACAGCTTACAATTACAAAAGATTCTTTACTTACCGAAAAATCTTTACTTTCTATATGATTAGAGAAATTACTGTTGTTGCAAACAGGACAGTTCTTTATTTCCATCATCTTCCGATATAAATTAATAAGACATTAATATCTGATGGAGAAACCCCACTTATTCTAGAAGCTTGCCCTATTGATTTAGGTCTTATTTCATTTAATTTCTCTCGGCCTTCCATTGAAATTGATTGAAGTTTGGAGTAATCAAATTTATCTGGGATTATTATTTTTTCTAGTTTTGTAACCTTTAAAACGGTATCCTGTTCCTTATTGATATATCCACTGTATTTTACTTGTATTTCAGTTTGTGTCATTGATTCCAAACTAATTTCATTTTCTTTAATAAAATTATTTAAACTATCTACAACTAGTAAATCCTCAATCCAAATATGAGGACGAGATAATACAGACTTTAATTTTACCTTTTGTTTTAGTGAAGCACTGCCCTTTTCAGATAAAAGGGAGTTTATTTCTTCTGGAGAAACGGATTGTTTTTCAAGAAACGAAAGAAGTTTATTACCCTCCTTAATTTTATTATTTAGTTTATCTACCCTATCTTTACTAGCAAGGCCTAATTCAAATCCTTTTTTAGTAAGCCTAATATCCGCATTGTCTTGTCTCAACAATAGTCTGTATTCCGCTCTGGATGTAAACATTCTATAAGGCTCATCAGTCCCCTTAGTAATTAAATCATCTATTAAAACACCAATATATGCATCCGACCTATCTAAAATAAACTCTTCTTTACTGTTTGTTTTTTGATGTGAGTTTATTCCAGCAATTAATCCTTGACAAGCAGCTTCTTCATATCCAGTAGTTCCATTTATTTGACCTGAAAAATACAGATTTTCGATTAATTTAGTTTCAAGCGTATGTTTTAATTGTGTTGGTGGGAAGTAGTCATATTCTATAGCATATCCAGCTCGGAACATTTTCACATTTTCCAATCCTTTTATTTTTCTTAATGCTTTCAATTGTACCTCCTCAGGTAAAGATGTAGAAAATCCATTTAAATAGATTTCAACTGTGTTTGCTCCTTCTGGCTCAATAAATAATTGATGTCTATTTTTGGTAGCAAATCTCTGTATTTTATCTTCTATTGAAGGACAATATCTTGGACCCAATCCTTTAATTCTTCCAGTAAAAAGTGGAGATTTTTCAAATCCCTCTTTTAAAATATCATGAACCTCATCAGAAGTATAAGTAATAAAGCAACTATATTGTTTCTTTGCTGGAGTTGTTTCTGTAAAAGAAAATTTTAATGGGGATTCATCTCCTTTTTGCTCTTCTGTTAAAGAATAATTAATAGATCTTCCGTCTAGTCTAGGAGGAGTCCCTGTTTTCATCCTTCCATGTGTAAACCCTAAATCAATAAGTTGTTTTGTAATCCCTCTAGAGTTTGGTTCTCCAGAACGACCTCCTTCATAATTTTTTTCTCCCAAATGAATTAATCCATTCATAAATGTTCCGTTGCATAGGATAACTGATTTGGAATGTATCTCTATTCCCATTTGTGTGATTATCCCAACTACTTTGTTTTTTTCAATCAGAAGTTCATACACCATATCTTGCCAGAAATCAAGATTCTTATTAGACTCTAATTTTTCTCTCCATTTTTGCTCAAACACCTTTCTGTCACATTGAGATCTCGGACTCCACATAGCTGGTCCTTTTGATTTATTTAACATTCTAAACTGAATTGAAGATTCATCCGTTACGATACCAGACATCCCTCCTAAAGCGTCAATTTCCCTAATTATTTGTCCCTTTGCAATACCTCCCATAGCTGGGTTGCAAGACATCCTAGCAATTGTCTCCAAATTTTGAGTAATTAACAAAACTTTGGAACCAAGAGTTGCGGCAGAATGAGCCGCTTCACAACCAGCATGTCCACCACCAACAACTATTAAATCATATTTTTCGTCTAAAATCATAATTGTTCCACATGAAACAAATCCGTTAAATAATTGAAAATCAACTAAATAACAAAATTATTTATATAATAATCTTCTTTTTTTCTCATTATTTCTTTTTCTTTCTCTGTTTTGTCGTTATATCCAACAAGGTGTAATATTCCGTGTATGATAACCCTATTTAATTCTTCTGAAAAAGAATTTTCAAAAATAGAAGAATTTTCCATAACTCTTTCAACACTTATCATAATATCAGATGAAATCACATCTCCTTCACAATAACTGAATGTAATAATGTCAGTAAGTGTGTCGTGATCTAGGTAGTTTATATTTTTTTCTAACAAATATTTATCATCACAGAAAATATAATTAACCTCCCCCAATTCCTTGTTTTCTTCTATAATAACGTCCTTTATCCATTTGATGTAATTTTCTGTGTTTTCTAATAAAAAATCTGTTTCATAATGAAATTCTATTGTATTATTCATCAGTTAGATTGTTAAAATATTCATTTACCTTTTTCTTGTAGAAAGGATTAAGTTGAATTGGAGTTGTTTTCAAAAGTTCTTCTTGATCCTTTTTTTTCTGAAGATACTCTAAATACTCAGAACTATTATTTTTTATTTCGTAATTCCATTCGATAGATTCCCTTTTTTCCTCCTCCCCCCTCTCTCTTTGAGATTCCTCTGCTTCCAAAAGTTTTGTAAGGATTTCTTCTTGTCTTAAAAGTGTTTCATTTGTAATGTTATTATTAAGTATATCTGTTTCATTTTCCTCCATTTTCTCCAATATTCTATCTATATTTCCTTTTTCTCCATTCTCTCCTATTTCATCTCGTAATTCTTGTAATCTTTCTCTGATTTGCTGCTGTTGCTGAGCTAATTGCATCAATTCTTTACTTTGACCTTCTTTAGATTGACAGTTACCATTTTTCTTATTTTTCTCTCCCTCTTTACCTTTTTCTCCCTTTTTGTCTTTCATCTGTTGCTGCAGTTTTTTCTGCAATTTCTTTAATTCGGACAAAGATGGTTTTGACGAACTGCCAGGTTTATTACACTGTTTCGTGCCAGGTTTATTACATGATGATTCTAATTGCATTTGTTTTAAAGTCTCAGAAAGCAAAAGAGCTAAATTATTTACAGAAGTCATTACAAATTGTTGTTTAGCAACACCAACACTTATTTTCCTTTCTTCTAGTAATGATATAGATTTCTCCATATTATAATTTATGGAACTAATTTCCTTATTTATTATTGATTCTATTTGAACTACCCTTTTACTTAAAGCTAATAGAGAGTCTTCTATTATCTGAGAATCATCTGAAAGTTTCTTTTGTTGCTGTATATATTTTACAATACTATTGCTGTTTTTAGGTAATAAAGAAATTTTATTTATTAATTCTTCTTCTTCAAATGAAAGGGTAATTAAATTTTCCAGAATTTGTCTAAGTGTTTCCATGTCTTCTACAGGCTTATCATTTGAACATGAGCTTTGTAATCCCTTCATTTTTTCGGACATCTCTTCTAGTTTTTCAATTGTTTTCTTTTGTTTTTTTGAAGATTGCTTTTTCTGTTTTTTATCTAACTCTTTTTTACTTTCTTCCATTGATTTGGAAACTTCTTTCTTTTCTTCTTCTAAATTTGGAAGATCTTTTTTCTGTTCTAATTCAGAGTTTTGCTTATCTAATTTTTCTAGTTCTTTTTCTAATTCATTTAATTCTTCCTGTAGTTTTTCTTGTTTTTTTCCAAGCTCTTCAGATTCAGATTTTTTATCATCTGTTTTTTCTTTTAGTTCTTCTTGTTTCTTTTTTAATTCATCAATTTTATCAATTGTTTCTTCTAGTTTTTGTTCAAATTCTAATTCTTTAAATAACTCTAGGTTTCTGTCCAATTCTTTTTCCAAATCCGAGTTGTCTTTCTCCATCTTATCTAAAACTTCTTTTAGATCTTCTTTATTCATTTCTTCTAGTAATTTTTGAAGATCTTCCATAAGTTTTTTACTTTCTTCATCCAAAACTTTATCCATTAGTTCTTCTAATTTCTTTTGTTTTTCTAAAATGGTTGAGTTAAGTTTTTTTTGTATTTTGTTTTTATTAGAATTCTTTTTATTATTTTCTTTTATCAGATTTTCTAATTGTTTTTGTTTTTTAATTACATTTTCTGCTTTTTTCTTTTCTTCCCAACCAAGAGTTTTTTTATTGATTAAAGATTTTTTTAATTCTTCAATTTCCTTCTGAATTTCTAAGGAGAGTTCAATACTTTCGTCCAGATTATCTTTAATTTTTTCATTTTCATTATCTCGCTTTTCTTTTATTTCTTTTACAGAAATCTCTTGATATAAACCAACAAAAGTTTTTACAGATTTACTCCCGTTTACTCCATCATTATCCCACACCTCAAAGTAGTAAGTAAGTTTGTCAGAAGGATTAAGATTTAGTGAACTCACATCTAAATAATGATAATATTTTTCACTACTTAAATTATTTATTTTAATTTCTTCAGAAAAAGAATAAGAACTATCATTTTCAGAAACAGAATATGAAAATACTAGTTTTTTTAAGGAATAATCGTCAGAAATATCACCACTAAAGAATAGTTGATTTGTAGAGCTATCTAATGTCGATTCTAAATGTATTTTTGGGAATTCATCTTTTATTACAGAAATTTTATAATTTGTTTTATCCGAAACAATATTATTATTTTTTGTAGAAACAGAATAAAATAAATTTGAATTCACAGATTTATTTATTTGCAATTGATTATTATAAATTTTATGTTTCTCCATTTTTTCTTCAATTTCAAAGAATAATGAATCAGAATTTTTAAAATCAAAATCCCATTTTATTTTTGTTCCTTCTGGAACACTTCCATCTCCAATGTTGTCTAGTTTTTCATCTGGTAAATTGGTGTATTTTGGGTAATCTAAAAAAACAGAAAAACCAGAGATACTTGGTTTTAGTAATGATTTTAAAGTATATGTACTCGAATAAAATCCATTAGCAAAAAACTTAAATTCAATATCTTTATTTATATTTTTAAACAAAAAATGAAAGTCAGTAATATTATCTTTTACTAGGCTAAACCTATTATTATCTATTTCTATAAACACATTTGCAGGGATTTTTTCTCCAGAAATATTAACTTCCAAATTAAAATCTTCAAACTGTAAACACGATAAATTATTATTTTTAATAATAAAACTAAAAGGAGCTTTGGGTATATATTCAGTATTATAATCAATAATTCTGGCAGAGCTTTCGGTAATAAGTTTTCCGTTACCAGAAAAAATAAAAATCAGGATAAACAAAAGTGGAATTAAAACTAATTTCAAGTATTTTTTATTTTCTTTAAAATTCACAACTTTCCTGAATGAAAACACCGAAATATTGTTTGTTTTTTGATCAATACTAGCACTTATAAGTCCGTTATCTCTATCAGAAAGTTTATTTAATTGAAGAATGTTAAGTATTTTATCATCAATATCGGAGAAATATTTCCCAATGATTTTGGCAGCATCTGTATAATTTAGAGTATTTCCTAATCGGAATAATTTTAATATAGGTATCAGAATAAATCCAATAAAAATAGAAGAATTGATTATTATATATAACCAAAATAATAGAGATCTGCTAGATGAGTTAAATCTAGAAAAATATTCAAGAATAGAAAATAATAACAGAAAAAATAATAAGGTAGCTGCTAAAAAAATAAATCCTTTCAAGATTTTATCTTTATAGTATTTACTGATAAACCTGTTAAGCTTATCAAACAATATGTTTCTTTTCGTCTTCCCCATCAGATTGCAAAAGTACAATTTTATATCTGTTAAATATAAACGAATACTTTTGTAAGTATTATATTTGCTTCCTTAAATAAAATTAATAATGTCAGAGGTAAGAGTAAGATTTGCGCCAAGTCCGACTGGACCATTACATATTGGAGGAGTACGAACAGCTCTTTATAATTATCTTTTTGCAAAAAATAAAGGAGGAAAAATGATTTTGCGGATTGAAGATACTGATCAAGCAAGATTTGTGGAAGGAGCAGAAAAATATATTATTGATTCTTTAAAATGGTGTGGTATAGAGTTTGACGAAAGCGTTATTGATGGAGGAGATTTTGGTCCCTATAAACAATCTGAAAGAAAAGAAATGTATTCTCCTTACGCCAAGCAATTAGTAAAAGATGGTTTTGCTTATTATGCTTTTGATACTTCAGAAGAACTTACTGCAATGAGAGAGAGAATGAAAGCGGCAGGAGTTCCTTCTCCACAATACAATGCAGTAACTCGTACTACAATGCAAAATTCTTTAGCTCTTTCGGAAGATGAAGTTAACAAGAGAATGCAGGAGGGAGATTCGTACGTTATCCGAATAAAGATGCCTAGAAATGAGGAGGTGAAATTAAACGACATTATCAGAGGTTGGGTAGTGGTAAACACTAATAATATGGATGATAAAGTTATCTTTAAATCCGACGGGATGCCAACTTATCATTTGGCAAATGTGGTTGATGATTATACTATGAAAATTTCTCATGTAATAAGAGGGGAAGAGTGGTTGCCATCTGCACCCTTACATGTTTTGTTATACCGTTATTTAGGATGGGAAGATAAAATACCAGAATTTGCACATTTACCTTTAATATTAAAACCAGATGGGAATGGAAAATTAAGTAAACGTGATGGTGATAGATTAGGGTTCCCGGTTTTCCCAACTCAGTGGACCAATCCAGAAACTGGAGATGTAAGCTCTGGTTACAGAGAAAGTGGATATATTTCAGATGCGTTTATAAACATGCTTTCCTTTTTAGGATGGAACCCAGGAACAACACAAGAGATATTCTCTATGGAAGGATTGATAGAAGCTTTCAGTTTAGAAAGAGTAGGGAAGGCAGGAGCAAAGTTTGATTTTGATAAAACAAGATGGTTCAATCAGCAATATCTGAGAGCAAAAACAAAAGAAGAGTTATCACAAGATTTACAAGTTATTCTAAAAGAAAATGGGGTAGAGGCTGAAGATGATTTTGTGGCAACTGTTTGTGAACAATTGAAAGAAAGAGCTACTTTTATAAAAGATATGTGGGAGGAAGGGAAATATTATTTTTCTGCACCTAAATCTTATGATGAAAAAACTATTCGTAAAAAGTGGAAAGAAGATACTCCGAAATATATGACAGAATTAAAATATAGGATAGAAGAAATTTCTGATTTTAATTCTGAAAATATTGAAAAAGAATTTAAATCCTATTTAGAAGAAAATGAATTAGGAATGGGGAAATTGCTTCCAGCATTCAGAGTTTCCTTAACTGGACTTGGGATGGGACCTTCTTTATTTGATATTGCGTCTCTTTTAGGAAAAGAAGAAACGATTAAAAGAATGGAAACTGCTTTAGAAAAAATTAACTAATGGGATTGATTACGGTAGAAGGAATTCGAGTATTTGCCTTTCATGGACATTTGCCAGAAGAAAAAAAATTAGGAGGTCATTTTATTGTAAATGTTTGGGTAGAAGCGGATACTTCTGAAGTAGAAAAAACAGATGATTTGAACGATACGGTAGATTATGTAAAAATCATAGAAATTGTAAAGGAACAAATGGCAATCCGATCTAACATGATAGAAAATCCTGCAAAAAGAATTGTTGACACAATCTTACCTCTAAATAAAGTGCAAAAAGTAACTGTAGAAGTAGAGAAGATACAACCTCCTATTGACGCCTCTTTCGATAAAATTTCAGTAACTTCTCAGGGAGAAAACTAAATCAAGTACTTAGAGATATTTACTTTTTCTGCAATAATTGAGTGTAGTTTTTCTATTGAAACCCTTTCCTGTTCCATAGTATCTCTATCTCGTAAAGTAACGGTATTGTCCTCTAAAGTTTGATGATCAATCGTAATGCAGAAAGATGTCCCAATCGCATCTTGTCTTCTATATCTTTTACCGATAGAATCTTTTTCTTCATACTGGCAATTGAAATCAATTTGTAACATTTTCATAATTTCTCTTGCTTTTTCTGGCATACCATCTTTTTTAGTAAGTGGTAGGATAGCCGCTTTTATTGGAGATAAAATAGCAGGTATTTTTAGCACAACCCTACTTTCCCCATTTTCTAACTGTTCTTCCTGGAAAGAATGGCTTAATACGGTAAGAAACATTCTGTCCAAACCAATAGATGTTTCTACTACATACGGAATATAACTTTCTCCTAATTCTGGATCAAAATATTGTAATTTTTTCCCAGAATGTTCTTGATGTGCTTTCAAATCAAAATCTGTTCTGGAGTGAATTCCTTCCAATTCTTTAAATCCGAATGGGAATTTAAATTCAATATCAGCTGCAGCATTTGCATAATGAGCTAAGGTTTCATGGTCGTGGAAACGATAATTTTTTTCTCCCATTCCAAGTGAGTTGTGCCATTTCATTCGGAAATCTTTCCAGTATTCGTACCATTTCATTTCTTCTCCTGGTCGAACAAAAAATTGCATTTCCATTTGTTCGAATTCTCTCATACGGAAGATAAATTGTCGAGCTACAATTTCATTTCGGAATGCCTTACCAATTTGAGCAATTCCGAAAGGAATCTTCATGCGAGCAGTTTTTTGCACATTTAGGAAGTTTACAAAAATACCTTGTGCAGTTTCTGGTCGTAAATACAAATCAGAAGAAGCATCCGCAGTAGCTCCCATTTGGGTTTTAAACATTAAATTAAACTGACGAACATCTGTCCAATTATTTGTTCCGGAAACAGGACACTTTATATCTAATTCTTCAATTAACGCTTTTACGTTATCTAATTTTCCTGCAGTAAGAGCAGTACTCATTTTCTCGTTTATTTCATCAATTTGTTTTTGTCTATCTAAAATTCTACCATTGGTAGTTACAAATTCTTCTCTGTTAAAAGCATCTCCAAAACGCTTGGCAGCTTTTATACAATCTTTCTCAATTTTTGCTTCAATTTTTGTAATATGATCTTCAATTAGAACATCTGCTCTGTATCTTTTTTTAGAATCTTTATTATCAATTAAAGGGTCGTTAAAAGCATCAACATGACCAGAAGCTTTCCAAGTAGTAGGATGCATAAAAATAGAGGAATCTAATCCTACAATATTTTCGTGCATATTAACCATTGATTTCCACCAATAGTTTTTAATATTATTTTTTAGTTCAATACCATTTGGCCCATAATCGTAAGCGGCTGCTAAACCATCATAAATTTCTGATGACTGAAAAACATAACCATACTCTTTAGCATGGGAAACTACTTTCTTAAAAATATCTTCATAATTCGCCATACAGCAAAAATAGTAATTTATTGTAGTTTTGCTTTATGATTCAAGTACAGGATAAAATTATTTCTTTAGATATTTTTGAAAAACATTTTGTGTGTGATTTAAATGCATGTAAAGGAGCCTGTTGTGTAGAGGGAGATTCTGGAGCCCCATTATTAAAAGAGGAAGAAAAAATATTAGATGAGATTTATGAGAAAGTAAAACCATATATGCGAAAAGAGGGAATTACTGAGATTGAAAATCAGGGAGTTGCTGTATATGACTTGGAAGGAGATTTAACAACTCCACTTATAAATAACCGTGAATGCGCTTTTGTAGTGGAAGAAAATGGGATTAATTTATGTTCTATAGAAAAAGCTTTTCTAAATGGTAAAATAGATTTTAAGAAGCCTATTTCTTGCCATTTGTTCCCGATACGAATAAAAGAGTACCGTGATTTTGATGCGGTAAATTATGAAGAAATTAAAATTTGCAAGCCGGCATGCGAATGTGGGAGTAAACTAGAGATTCCGATTTACGCTTTTTTAAAAGAACCACTTATTAGGAAATATGGAGAGGATTGGTATAAAGAATTATTGGAAGCCGCTTCGATTCTGCAAAGGGAGTAAATAATAATTAAATTAATAAAAAAGGACTTTAAATTCCTTTTTTAAATTTCAATTCTCTTAAATATTTCCAATCTACATAAAAAGTTCCAAAAGGAAGAATTGAAGCAAACATTATGATTACAACATCTTTATTCCTCCATTGATTATCATCTTTAATTAAAAACGCTAAAATTAGGTAGGAAATAAAAAGTAATCCGTGTGGCATTCCTAACAATTTTACCCATTGCGCATCTCCTCCCCAATATTTAATGGGTACAGCTATAAAAAGAAGGAGTATGTAAGACACTCCTTCTAAAAGAGCTACTAATCTAAAAATATTTTTCATTATTTAAATGCGTTTTCACCTGTAATATCCATTCCTGTAATCAATAAGTGTATATCGTGAGTTCCTTCATAAGTAATTACAGATTCTAAATTCATCATATGTCTCATAATAGAATATTCTCCTGTAATTCCCATAGCTCCCAATACTTGCCTTGCTTCTCTGGCAATATTAAGTGCCATATCTACATTGTTACGTTTACACATAGAAATTTGAGCAGTAGTTGCTCTACCTTCATTCCTAAGGACACCCAAACGCCAAGTTAGAACTTGTGCTTTTGTGATTTCAGTAATCATTTCCGCTAGTTTTTTTTGTTGTAATTGGAAAGAAGCGATTGGTTTCCCAAATTGAATTCTTTCTTTTGAGTATCTTAAGGCTGTATCATAACAATCCATAGCAGCACCTATTGTTCCCCATGCAATCCCATATCTAGCAGAATCCAAACATCCTAGTGGAGCTCCTAAACCATCTTTATTTGGTAAAAGGTTTTCTTTTGGAACTTTTACATTATCGAAAACCAACTCTCCTGTTGCAGAAGCTCTCAAGCTCCATTTCCCATGAGTTTCTGGAGTAGAAAATCCTTTCATTCCTCTTTCAACTAAAATCCCTTTAATTCTACCTTCTTCATTTTTTGCCCAAACAACCGCAACATCTGCAAATGGAGCATTTGAAATCCACATTTTAGCACCATTTAAAAGATAATAGTCTCCCATATCTTTTATGTTTGTTACCATTCCCCCAGGATTTGAACCGTGATTTGGTTCCGTAAGTCCGAAACAACCCATAAACTCCCCAGTTGCTAATTTTGGCAAAAACTTTTGTTTCTGCTTCTCACTACCATATTTCCAAATAGGATACATTACAAGTGACGATTGAACAGAAGCGGTTGATCTCACTCCGCTATCACCTCTTTCCAATTCTTGCATAATTAATCCGTAAGATATTTGATCTAATCCATGACCTCCATATTCTACAGGAATGTAAGATCCAAATGCACCAATTTCTCCCAAACCTTTTACAATTTTTTTTGGGAATTCTGATTTTTGGCAGGCTTCTTCAATTATTGGAGATACTTCTCTTTTCACCCATTCTCTAGCAGTATCTCTAATTAATTTATGTTCTTCCGTAAGAAGTTCATCCATTAAAAAATAATCAGGAGATTGATACAAATCTTGAGACATAATTTCTTTTTAAAAATTTTATCGTAGCAAAAGTATTGAATAATCTCATATCAGTATCTTTGTTGCACATTTTTTTATAATGAATACAATTTTTTTACCTCTACAATTTCAAAATATTAGCTTCGTATTTCTTAGTATTTCTTTCAGTATTATAGGGTTTCTATATGCTTTTCATAAAAAATATGCAAAAGATTTTATATTAAGCGCTTTTGGGCAACGACACGCAAATCAGTACTTGAGAGATGAAAATGTATTTAAAAGAAGAGTAAATATTTTATTTTCAATACTTATGATCCTGAACATATCTCTATCTGTTTGGAGTTTTAAATTATCAGAACAAACTGGACTTATTGGTTTAATAAGCATCATATTATTTGTTGTTTTGTATTATATTGTAAAATATATATTAATTTGGTTTTTGGGAGTTTTATTAAAGATGAAACAGATTTCGGAGATTGCATTATTCTTTACAACACTTTTTGATAAGGTTTTTGCTTTATTTCTTTTCCCACCTCTATTATTCTTTCATTTTTTTGTTATAGATGTAAAAGGACATTCAACTATATTAATTTTTTCTTTTTTGATTATATTTTTCCTTCTAAAAATATTTTGGATACTTAAAATAGGAATAAAATCATTTGGACTTTCTCGTTTTTATTTATTTCTGTATATTTGCATCCTTGAATTTTTCCCCCTACTGCTACTTTATAGAGGAATTGTTTTTGCGTAAACAAGTAAAGAATATGACTAAAGAAAGACAAAAAAAAGTAAAATCTATTTTAATTTCTCAGCCAGAACCTGAAAATAAAACTCCTTATCACGCATTAGCTGAGAAACATAAACTTAAATTGCATTACCGTTCGTTTATTCAGGTAGATGAACTTACAACTATGGAATTTAGAGAACAAAGAATTTCCTTGCTTAACCATGATGCTATTATTTTTACTTCAAAAAATTCCATGGATCACTATTTCTCTATGATGGAAAAACTCAGATTAAAAATTCCTGATCATACAAAATATTTTTGTGTGTCGGAGGCAATTGCTTATTATTTGCAGAACTTTATCGTTTATAGAAAAAGAAAAGTGTTTACAGGAGAAAGAACTTTTGTATCCTTACTTCCCCTAATGCAAAAACATAAAGACAGTAAATTTTTACTTCCTTGTTCGGATCTTTTAAAAGGCCAAACTAATAAAACAATGGAGGAAAGCGGCTTAGATTATACAAAAGCGGTAATGTATAAAGTAGTTGCTGCTAATCTTTCGGATCTTTCAGATGTAAAATATGATGTTTTAGCATTTTTCTCTCCGACAGGAATTACATCGTTATATGAGAATTTCCCTGATTTCATACAAAATGAAACAAGAATTGCGGTTTTTGGGCCTACAACAATTAAAGCAGTAAAAGACAATAATTTAATAGCAGATATTGAGGTTCCGAATAAGAAATTTCCTTCCATGTCAATGGCTTTAGATGATTACATTACAAAAGCGAATAAAAGAAAAAGATCTAAAAAATAATTAATAAAAGGTGATTTATGATCTCCTTTTTTAGTTTTAACATGAAGAATTTTCCTAAAAAAGAGAAATTAAACTCAAAAATAAAAATTGATAATTTATTTAGGAGTAAAAATACTTTTACATACAATAAAATAAAAGTACATTGGATTATAAATTTCTCAGAAGAAAATCAATCAGAGACACTAATTTCTGTCCCCAAAAAAATCATTCCTTTATCTACAAAAAGAAACAAAATAAAACGACTAATAAGAGAATCTTATAGATTAAATAAAAACATCTTACAATTAGATAATCAGGGGATTAATATATCCTTTATGTTTCTATCTTCAGAAATTCCAGAATATAATTCGTTAGAAGAAAAAATAAAAGTAATTTTACACCGTTTAAATGATAAATTATGAAAAAATTATTTTCTTTTATTTTTTTAATAATTATTAGATTTTATCAGTCGATAATTTCGCCAATGCTTCCCCCTAGATGTAGATACACTCCAAGCTGCTCAGAATATGGGAAACAAGCAATAATAAAGCATGGACCTTTTAAAGGGGGTCTTTTATCAATAAAAAGAATTTCCAGATGTCATCCTTGTGGAGGAAGTGGTGAGGACTTGGTACCATAATAAAAAAATATGATAAAAAATTATTTTCAATCAGCTATCCAACTAACTTTAATACTACTTTTATCAGTAAGTAGTTTTATATCAAAATCACAGAACACTAATTATTTTGAGACCTCAAAAAATATAGAGATTTTCACAGATTTGTATAAAGAACTCGATATGTTTTATGTAGATGAGGTAAATTCAGGAGATCTTATTAAAACCGCAATAGATGAGATGTTAAATTCTTTAGATCCTTACACTACTTACATTCCTGAATCTGATATTGAGGATTACAGATTTATGACAACAGGACAGTATGGGGGTATAGGATCTATGATTACAAAAAGAGGAGAGTATGTTATTATTAGCGAACCTTATAAAGGGTTCCCAGCACAGAAAGCAGGATTGATGGCTGGGGATAAAATCTTAGAAGTAAATGGAAAATCAGCTAAAGGAAAAACCACAGAAGAACTTAGCTCTATTTTAAAAGGACAGCCAAACACTGAAGTTACAATACTTATAGAAAGAGATGGAGAAACTTTCACAAAGAAATTTAACAGAGAAAAAGTAACTGTAAAAAGTGTTCCGTATTATGGTTTTCTAGAAGAAGGGATAGCTTATATAAAATTAAGATCATTTACTAGAAATTGTGCAAACGACATAAAAAGCGCACTTTTAGATTTAAAATCGGAGCAACAATTAAAAGGAATTATTTTGGACTTAAGATCAAACCCAGGAGGCTTGTTAAATGAATCGATTGATATTGTGAATTTGTTTGTAGATAAAGGTGAAGAAATTGTAACTACGAAAGGAAAAATAAAAGATTGGGAGAAAATCTATCTAGCAAAACGCAATCCGGAAGATAAAGAAACACCACTTATTGTTTTAATAAACTCAAATTCTGCATCTGCATCTGAAATTGTTTCAGGTTCTGTTCAGGATTTAGATAGAGGGGTGGTAATTGGGAGAAGATCTTATGGGAAGGGATTAGTGCAACAAAGCCGTAAATTACCATACAATTCCCAGTTAAAAGTTACGGTTGCAAAATATTATATTCCTAGCGGAAGATGTATACAAGCTTTAGATTATTCTAATAGAAATGAAGATGGAAGCGTAGGGAAAGTCCCAGATTCATTAATTTCCACTTTTTATACAAGAAATGGAAGGGAGGTCAAAGATGGGGGAGGTGTGACTCCAGATATTAAAACAGAAAATGAAGAAGTTTCGGACATTTCTATTTCATTAATGAATAAAAGATTAGTTTTTGATTTTGCAACTCAGTTCAGATATAAAAATGAGAAAATAGAATCAATTGAAAATTTTGAAATAACGGATGAGATATTTAATAATTTTGTAGAGTTTTTATCAGATAAAGAATATCAATACACCACTGCAACAGAAGACGCGCTAGATATTTTTAAGGAAATCACAGATGAAGAAGGAACATCAGATCTAATCTCAGAAGAATTTAATTTATTGATAGAAAAGATTAAATTGAATAAGGAAAATGATTTGGGGAATAATAAAGAAGAAATTAAAGAATTTCTTTCAAATGAAATTGTAAGCAGGTATTATTATCAAGAAGGAAGAATTATTGATAGATTAAAACACGATAAAGATATTGATGAGGCTCTACGATTATTTAAAAACATGGACGAATATCATTCTCTCTTAAAAACAAATGAGTAAAAATTATCAGGAATAATATTCTCAAAACACATTAGTTTTATCAATAATTACAATTAATCACTAATATAAACCCTCTTAATTCTCCGGTTTAAAGTAGAATAAATTTCATATGGGATTGTCCCCAAATTTTCTGAAAGCTTTAAAATAGAATTTCCTTCACCAAAAATTTCTACTTCATCTCCTTCGTTACAATTTACTTTTGTTGTGTCGATAATAAAACTATCCATACAAATATTTCCGATAATAGGGCATAAAACTCCATTAACGAGCACATTTCCTGTCCCTTCACCAAATTTTCTATTTAATCCATCAGCATAACCGACAGGAACAACAGAAATATTCATATCTTTTTCAGCTTCAAATCCTGAAGAGTATCCCACTCCAGAACCTTTTTTGATGTTTCTATTTTGGCTAATTACAGATTTCAATTTACTTACTTGTAAAAGATTTTTATTTTCATAAGATCCAAACAAAGTAATACCCAATCTTACCATATCAAACATTTTTTTTGGAAAATGAAAAACCCCATTAGAATTTAGGATGTGTTTATCTAATCTGTATGATAGATTTTCTTCTAATTTATTAGATGCTTTTTCAAATAATTTTATTTGATTCAATGTTGTTTCTGATTTTGAAATATCATCAGCAGAAGATAAATGAGAACAAACTGAGACAACGTTTAATTGTTTGTTATTTTTAAGTTTTTCGGATATTTCTTCTATTTCATCAACATCAAAACCATAACGATTCATGCCGGTATTAAATTTAATATGAACGTTTACATTTGTGTTCTTTGAAATATAAAAATCCAGTAAATTTTTATTATGTAATACAACATCAAGGTCATTTTTTATGATATCATCAAATGATTTTCTCCCAGGATTTGCAATAATAATTTTAGATTTTATTCCGCCTTCTCGTAGGCTAATTCCCTCTTCAAAATCTGCTACCCAAAAAGTATCTACTCCTAGTTGCTCCAATTTTTTACTAATTACAACATCTCCATGTCCGTAAGCAAAAGCTTTTACTACTGCAATTATCTTACAATCGTTTTTTAGTAAAGATTTTAAATAATAATAATTATGTTTTAATTTATTTAAGTCTACTTCTAATATAGTTTCGTTTGTATTAGACATTTTTATTGAAGCAAATTCTACAAAGAGGTTTGTAATTGTTTTTTTCTCCAAGAGCGACCAAATCTTCTTCTTTTGTAGTTCTGAAAGAATAATTTGCAATTGCTCCGCAATCTTGACATATTGCATGAACTTTAGTTACGTGTTCAGCAATTGCTAACAAGCTAGGAATTTTCCCGAAAGGCACTCCTAAGAAATCCATGTCTAATCCTGCGATAATAACACGAATTCCTTTTGCAGCTAATTTGTTACAAGTATCGGCCAAATCATCAGTAAAAAACTGAGCTTCATCAATTGCAACTACTTCCGGATTTTTAGTCAAACTTAAAATGTCTGAAGATTTCTCTACTATAATTGAGTTTATTGAATTATTGTCATGTGACACTATTTTTTTATTATCGTATCTAGTATCAACTAGAGGTTTGTAAATCTCTACCTTAAGATTAGCAAAATTAGCTCTTTTTAATCGTCTTAATAGTTCCTCTGTTTTCCCAGAAAACATGGATCCACAAATAACTTCAATACTTCCACTTTGCATTGGATGATTTAGTTGAGATTCTAAAAACATATTTTATAATTATTTCTTTTTAGATATAACACAAAAATATAAATTTTTACTTCATAAATTATTAAATTTTCATGTAGTTTTGTAAGATGTCAAAATTGTATGTTATTCCAACTCCAATAGGTAATTTAGAAGATATTACGTTACGAGCACTCAGATTATTAAAAGAGGTTGATTTAGTTTTGGCAGAAGATACAAGGACTACAAAAAAACTTTTTATGCATTATGAAATTAACACTAAATTATCTTCATTTCATATGCACAATGAACATAAGGTTCTATCAAAATATATTTCAAGATTAAAAGGAGGGGAGACTTTTGCTTTAGTTTCAGACGCAGGAACTCCTGCAATTTCTGACCCGGGTTTTTTATTAATTCGTGAATGCGTAATTGAAGGTATAGAAGTTGATTGTTTGCCTGGTGCAACAGCTTTTGTTCCAGCTCTTGTAAACTCAGGGTTACCAAATGAAAAATTTGTATTTGAAGGGTTTTTACCAGTAAAAAAAGGAAGACAAACAAGATTAAAATTATTAGCAGAAGAAGAAAGAACCATGGTTTTTTACGAATCACCACACAGAATTATTAAAACGCTTACACAGTTTTTAGAGTGTTTTTCAGAAGAAAGAAAAGTATCTGTTTCTAGAGAAATAAGTAAAATGTTTGAGGAAACAATTAGAGGAACAATTTCTGAGGCGTTACATTATTTTGAACAAAAAAAACCAAAAGGAGAATTTGTAGTTGTTGTAGAAGGGAAGAAAAAAATCCATGGAGTTAAGTAAATTCATAGACAAAAAACCATTTGTAATTGCAGGTCCTTGTAGTGCAGAATCTGAAAAACAAGCTCTGAAAATTGCAAATGACATAAAAGACACCACTGATGTTTTTAGGGCTGGGATTTGGAAGCCTAGAACAAGATCAAATTCTTTTGAAGGAATTGGTAAAGAGGCTTTGACTTGGATGCAGAAAGTAAAACAAAAAACTAAATTAAAAGTTTCTACCGAAGTAGCTACAGCAAAACATGTAGAACTTTGTTTAGAATCTGGTATTGATATGCTTTGGATTGGAGCTAGAACAACCGTAAATCCATTTTATGTGCAGGAAATTGCAGAAGCTCTATCTGGAGTTGATATTCCTGTTTTTGTAAAAAACCCAATTCATCCTGAACTTTCATTGTGGATTGGAGCTTTAGAAAGGTTAAATAAAAAAGGGATAAAAAATTTAGCAGCCATACACAGAGGTTTTTTCACTTACGAATCTTCTGCATTTAGAAACGAGCCAAAATGGGAAATACCTATAGAGTTAAAACGACAACTACCTAACTTGCCAATTATTTGCGATCCAAGTCATATTGCAGGAAATAAAACTCTTATTCCTGAAATTTCTCAAATTGCAATGGATTTAGATATGAATGGATTGATGATTGAAACTCATAATAATCCACCTGAAGCTTTAAGCGATTCAGCACAGCAAATCACACCAATTAAATTGAAAAGCATATTGGACAATTTAGTTTTGCGTAAGAAAAAATTTGAAGATGACATTTTGAGTTTTGAGTTAAATATTTTGAGAAAAAAGATTGACAAACTTGATCAAAATATTGTTGAAACACTTAATTTAAGAACTGAATTAGTAGAAGAAATTGCTCAATTTAAATTAGAAAACAACTTAACAATTTTTCAGTTAGAAAGATGGTTTGAGATATTATATAAAAGGAGAGAGCAAGCTATAAACTTGGAGATGGACCCAAAAATGGTAAGAGATATTTTTGAATTAATACATAAATATTCTATATTAATTCAATCAAAAATAATGAAGGAAAAGTAGATGGAAGTAAATTGGAGAATACAAAAATCAGATAAAGAAATTGTAAAAAAATTATCTTTAGATCTTGGCGTAAATGAAATAGTTGCACATTTACTTGTTGTGAGAGGAATTACAACATATGATATGGCAAAATCATTTTTCAGACCACAAATTTCTGATTTACATTCTCCATTTTTAATGAAGGGGATGGAAGATGCAATTGAGAGAATTGAACTTGCAATAAAGAAAGGAGAGAAAATCCTTATTTATGGAGATTATGATGTAGACGGAACAACTTCTGTTGCAATGATGTATTCTTTCCTAAGTAGATTTACAGATAAAATTGGATATTACATTCCAGATAGATATGATGAAGGATATGGCATTTCATTTAAAGGGATTGATTACGCTCAGTTAGAAGAATATTCTTTAATTATTGCATTAGATTGTGGAATTAGAGCAGTAAAACAGGTAGAATATGCATCTAATAAACAAATTGACTTTATTATTTGTGACCATCATACTCCAGGGGTAAATATTCCAAGAGCTATTTCTATTTTAAATCCAAAACAATCAGATTGCGAATATCCATATAAAGAGCTATCAGGTTGTGGTGTTGGATTTAAATTGATTCAAGGATTATCTGAAAAAAGAGGAATTGATTTTAATGAAATTGGAGAATATTTGGATTTGTTAGCTGTAAGTATTGGAGCTGATATTGTAGAAATGACTGGAGAAAATAGGGTTTTAGCATTTTATGGAATTCGTGTTATAAATGAATCTCCTAGAGTTGGATTAAAGGCACTTATTGAAAAAAGTGGGAAACAAACTCCTCTAACAATTACAGATGTAGTTTTTGGGATTGCTCCTAGAATAAATGCTGCCGGAAGAATTGAACACGGTAAGAGAGCGGTTCAGCTTTTAATTGAAACCAACGAAAGTAAAGCAAAAGATTTTGCTGAAGGAATTGAAAACCATAATACAGAACGAAAAGAACTAGATCAGAATATTACAAACGAAGCATTAGAAATGATAGATGACAGTAAAAAATCTACTGTTGTTTATAGTTCTGATTGGCATAAAGGAGTGGTTGGTATTGTAGCTTCTCGCTTAATTGAAAACTATTATAAACCAACCATTGTTTTATCAGAAAAAGATGGAGAACTTACTGGTTCTGCTCGTTCAGTAAAAGGATTTAATTTATATGATGCTTTATTACAATGTGAGCATTTATTAGAAAAATTTGGAGGACACAAATATGCTGCAGGTCTGACCTTAAAAAAAGAAAACCTTCGAACTTTTATTGATGAATTTGAAAAGGTAGTTTCCAGAACGATAACAACAGATCAGTTGGTTGCTGAAATAGAGGTAGATTTGGAAATTGATATTGATGAGGTAGATGACAAACTTTACAGAATTATAAAACAATTTGCTCCTTTTGGTCCAAAAAACAGGACTCCAAATTTTGTAAGTAAAAAGGTTACGGATTGTGGTTGGGGGAAAAAAGTAGGAGAGGATAAAACCCACCTTAGACTTGTTTTAAACACCTCTACAGAAAAGATTACATCTATAGGATTTAGGATGGCGGATGATTTTGAAAAAATCACAAACAACAAATTTTTTAACATCTGCTATTCTATAGATGAAAACACTTGGAACGGAAAAACCTCTTTACAACTCAGACTAAAAGGTATTAAGTCATCATAACTACAGTAAATAAAACATATATAAATCACAGACAATATTTTAATTATTGTATTATTAATTAAAGTTCCTGCCAAGTAATTTATTTATAACAACTAACGCTTTGTTTAATTTATTTAATTTACTAATTATTTGAATAGAAGGATCTTCATCTTCTTTCATTTGAAGATTTATTTTTGAAATTTCTGATTTTATATATGCTTGTTTTAAGCTTAAAACGGCTTTTTCAATTGTAATTTCAAGATTTTTTGTTTCATCTCCTGTAAAAATCTGATGTAAATCTTCCCACCTACTGCTTATTTCATGTTTTTTACTTACAAATGAAATAGCTAATTGTTGTATTTCATCATTATTATGTTGCAGAAAATGATTGATATTAATTCCTTCCCTATCTGAAGTTAAACTTTTATATTCTTCTAAAACAGCTCTATAGAATTCGTTTGAAAAATTTATTTTATCGTGATTTAGTTCATCAAAAACAAATTCACTTACTTTTATTTTTTCCTCTTCAAATTCTAGAATTCGATCTCCATAATTAATTAACAAACGGAGTATTTCTCTTTCACAGGAATCTAATAGAGTAGATTTTATTTCAGAATTATTAATCTGCGCAGATGAATGATTTTCTGGTGAGGAGTTTCTAATTCTTGGATTTGATTGTTTGCCTTGCAGAAAAACAGAAACCTCTTTTAATAAATCTTCTTCAGAAAGATCAAGTAAAGAGCTGCTAAGTTTGCAATATTCTGATCGAAGTAATCTGTCAGGAATCATAGAAATTGATCTAGCAATATCTTTAATATGTTCTACTCTTACAGATGGTTCATTTTTACTGGTTTTATTCAGGAGTTCTGTTTTATACTGAATAAAATCTTTTTCATTTTCAGATAGGAATTTTAGATACTCTTCTTGACTTAGTTTTTTAGAATAGGAATCCGGATCTTCACCTTTAGGAAACATTACAATTTTAACATTCATTCCCTCTTTTAGGATTAGATCAATACTTTTAAAAGAAGCTCTTAAACCGGCATCATCTCCATCAAAAAGTAATGTAATGTTCTTAGTTAATCTTCCAATTAGGTTTACTTGTTCGGAACTAAGTGCTGTCCCAGAAGCAGAAACAACATTTTCAATCCCTGATTGATGCATTGAAACTACATCAGTATACCCCTCTACAATGTAGCAGTTATTTTGTTTTGCAATCTCAGATTTTGAAAAATATAAACCATACAAAACTTTACTCTTATGATAAATTAAATTTTCTGGAGAGTTTAAATACTTAGCTTTATTTTTTGGGTTCAATGCCCTTCCTCCAAATCCTAAAACCTTTCCAGAATAATTATGAATAGGGAAAATGACTCTTTCTCGGAATCTGTCGGCACTACCTTTTTCATTAAAAAAGGAAAGACCAGATTCTTCTAAAAATTCTTTTTGATACGAATCTTTTATTGCTTGTTTTGTAAGAGCATCTTTTTGTTTAGGACTGTATCCTAATTGAAATTTTTTAATAATTTCTTTTGAAAATCCTCTTTGATTAAAATAACTTAATCCGACTAATTTCCCTTCTTCAGAGTCTAATAGTTCTTTTTGAAAAAACTTATTTGCATAGGAGCTAATTAAGTAAATACCATCTCTTTTATTAGCTCTATCTATTTGATCTGGAGTAAGTTCTTTCTCCTCAATTTCAATATTGTATTTTTTTGCTAATTCTCTTAATGCTTCTGGATAAGTAAAACCACCTAATTCCATCACAAAATTTACTGAATTTCCTCCTTTTCCACAACCAAAACATTTGTAAATCCCTTTTGTTGGAGATACAGAAAATGAAGGAGTTTTTTCGTTGTGAAAAGGACAACAAGCCCAATAATTTGTCCCTTTCTTTTTTAAATCAGGAAGGTAGGAGCCAACAACCTCTTCAATTACGCAACTTTCAAAAATTAAATCTATGGTTTCTTTTGGAATCATTTTTTTCTATTTATTACGTAATCAACCAATAATTCTAAAGAATTCTTTGCATCAGAATCAGGAAATTCTGAAAGGATAGTTAAAGCTTCTTTTTGATAGTTTTTCATTATTTCGGATGCATATTTTAATCCCCCAGTATTTTTAACTAACTCAATTAAATCGGATACTTTTTTAACATTTTTATGATCGTTTTTCACGGTATTAATAATTCCGTTTTTAGTTTTCTTATCTACATTATTTAAGGTGTAAATAAGAGGAAGGGTCATCTTTTGTTCTCGTATATCAATTCCTGTTGGCTTCCCAATAAAGGAGCTTTGTGTGTAGTCAAACAAATCATCTTTTATTTGAAAAGCTATCCCAACCTTTTCTCCAAATAAATATAGTTTTTTTATTATTTCTTCACTCTGATTCATAGAACTTGCTCCGCACGCACAACAACTTGAAATCAGAACTGCTGTTTTTTTCCTAATAATATCAAAATATACAGATTCTTCTATGTCTAGTTTTCTGGCTTTTTCAATTTGTAAGAGCTCTCCTTCACTCATATCTTTTACTGCTGAACTTACTATTTTCAGCAAATCATAATCTTCATTTTCTACCGAGAGTAATAGTCCTTTTGATAAAAGAAAATCACCTACTAAAACAGCAATTTTATTTTTCCAAAGAGCATTTACTGAAAAAAATCCTCTCCTCAAATTTGCTTCATCAACAACATCATCATGCACTAAAGTTGCTGTATGAAGAAGTTCAATAAGGGAGGCAGCTCTGTAACTTTTATCATTTACTTCACCAAAAAGTTGAGAAGTAAGAAAAACAAACATTGGTCTCATTTGCTTGCCTTTTCGTTTAATAATGTAGTGCATTATCCTGTCTAATAATGGGACTTTAGACTGTAGAGATTGTTTGAATTTTTTTTCAAACAGCTTCATCTCATCTTTAATAGGATACTTTATTTTGGAAAGAATACTCACTTATTTTTTTTTGAATAGAATAGCGAATATACAAAGATTTGCAGCTGTATTTTTCAGAAATTTAAAATTGTTAAAAAAATTACTGAAGCTTATTTACAAGTTGTCCGCAGGCAGCATCTATATCTTTTCCTTTACTTCTTCTTAGGTGAACTATTATGTTTCTGTGCTCTAAAAATTCAATAAAACCTTCCGTATTTTCTTCAGTTGATTTTTCAAAATCAAATCCATCAACAGTATTGTATTCTATTAAGTTTACCTTACATGGAGAAATTCTGCAAAATGCAGCCAATTTTCTGGCGGCATCTAAATCATCATTTACATCTTTAAATAAAATATATTCGTATGTTATTCTGTTGTTTGTTTTTTCATAAAAATAACGAATAGATTCTTTCAAATTCTGTAGATTTATTGAATTATTAATTGGCATTAAATCAGATCTAATTTCATCAATTGCAGAATGCAGAGAAATAGCCAAATTGAATTTTACTTCATCATCTCCTAATTTCATTATTTGTTTAGACAAACCAGCAGTTGAAACAGTAATTCTTCTAGGGGATATCCCCATTCCTTTTTCAGAAGTAATATGATGAATTGATTTTAATAAATTATTGTAATTAAGAAGAGGTTCTCCCATTCCCATAAAGACAATATTAGTTAGTGATCTTCCATAATTTCTTTCCGATTCTTCATTAAGTTTAAATACTTGGTCAAATATTTCGGATGAAGATAAATTTCTACTTAACCCCATTGTTCCAGTAGCACAAAAAGCACAATCTAAACTACATCCAATTTGAGAAGAAATACAAGCAGTAACTCTTTTTTTAGAAGGAATTAAAACCCCTTCAACTAATTTATCATCAAAAAGTTTGAAACTAAATTTTATAGTTCCATCAGTAGACTTAAATTCTTGATCAATTTTAGCAGATTTAAATTCAAATTTTTCATTAAGTAGTTCTCTTAAATCCTTTGATAAAGAACTCATCTGATCAAAAGAATTAACTCCTTTTCCCCAAAGCCATTCATTAAGTTGTTTGATTCTAAATTTTTGCTGATTATTTTCTAAGAAAAATTCTTCTAATTCTTCTTGTGAGATTTCTCTGATATCTTTCTTCATAAGTTTTGCAAAGATAGTAATTCAGATTCCTTACTTTTGTACTATGAGATTTTTATCTGCAGATTGGATTTATCCACTTCATATTTCTCCTATAAAAGAAGGGGTTTTACAAGTTTCGGATGAAGGGAAAATAATAAATATTTTTGAGAGTAGATCAGAAGTATCATTTGATAAATTAGAAATATTTGAAGGATTACTTTGTCCAGGATTTGTAAATGCACATTGCCATTTAGAGCTTTCTCATCTTTTAGGAAAAGCAGAAAAAGGAAAAGGATTTTTAGATTTTGTTACGGCTATTCAAGAAAGAAATAAGTTTAATGAGGAAGTAATCCAAAATGCAATTATTAAAGCAGAGGAGCAAATGATAAAAAATGGCATTGTTGCTGTAGGAGATATTTGTAATACTACTGATACTCTTTCCCAAAAACAAAAAGGAAATTTACTGTATTATAACTTTATTGAAATTTTTCAGACTAATGTCAAAAAGATTAAGGAAACGTTAACTTCAGCAAAAGTAATCAGGAATGAGTTCCGAAACTCTGGTATGAAAGCGACAATTGTACCACACTCTCCTTATTCTGTACCTCCAAAATTAATGAACGGGATCAGTAATTTTTTTGATAATCAGGACGACTTACTTACAATACATATGCAAGAAACAAAAGAAGAAAATCAACTTTTTGTAAAGAAAGAAGGTAAACTATTTGAGTGGTTAGAAAATATAAATGCAAGTTCTGAAATTTGGGAAAAGAGAAAAGACTCTACTGATTCTTTAAAAGAATTAGGAAGAAAAAAAATACTGATGGTGCATAATACTTTTAGTAAGAAGGAAGATATAACAGATAATTATTATTGCACTTGCCCAAAGGCAAATTTATATATTGAAAATTCTTTACCAGATTATAGTATTTTTGATAGAGATAAATTATGTATTGGGACAGATAGTTTAGCTTCCAATGATTCTTTTTCTATTTTGGAAGAACTTTTAATTATCCAGAAAAATTCAGATTTTGATTGGAATACTCTTT
>ENA-ORDR01000241-ORDR01000241.1-marine-metagenome-genome-assembly--contig:-NODE-241-length-28497-cov-11.169775_pt1 | contig 28497 bp, 31 predicted proteins | sample MGYA00240993_ERZ508538 | MGnify/ENA primary metagenome ERZ508538 (study PRJEB26207, sample SAMN05421999) | marine metagenome | isolation source: Monterey Bay, California, USA | place: USA:Monterey Bay... | reverse complement strand
TATTTCTCTTACTTAAGATTCCAGCGTGAATTTTGGGATGTAATGTTTTAACTCTGCCACCAAGTATTTCTGGTGATTTTGTATATTCTGAAACTTCAAGACACTTAAATTTAAGTTTTTTAATTTCTTTAAATGTGCCACCAGAACTAATTAATTCTATCTTATATTTAGTTAACGATTTTAAAATACTTTTTAAGTTTTCTTATGTGAGGTATTGAAGCGTTTATTAATTGATTTATTTTTTCATCTTTAACTACGCTATTAAACTTCTTACTCACATCGTCATTGTCTTTAACAAACTTCTCATCATCGGGAATATTATTTATTTTCTTTATCTCTGAAAGTGTTTTTAAAGAATTATCTTTAGGTGGATTTTCTTTTTTAAAATTATCTATGTTAAATTTATCTAGCATAACTATTTCATTAATTCAAGTAATTTTTTTACTCTATCTTTTTCGTATTTTAATTTAGCTATTTCAGACTTACTTAAACCTAGACTATCTAGTTTTCTAACTTGTTCGTCTTTATTAAGTTTCTTGTACTTATATTCATCAACTGCTTTTTGATCTATTTTTATCTTCTTTTTGCTATTTTTAGCTATTATTAAGTCTATTTTAGCTTGTTCAGATCTAGCATTTTTAATAGTGTATTCTCCAAAGCCTAAACTTTTCAACATTTTAATCTGTTGATCTGCAGTTAACTTTTTTAATACATCATTGTCAGTTGAACCTTTAGCGTTCTTATAGTTCTGTACTTTTGTTTCAGATTTTTTTTCAGCTTTTTTCTTGGCTTGAAGAGTAGGATTGGATATGTTTACATCTAAAATAATCTCATCAGAAAAATTTACAATATTAATGAAGTTACAGTCATTAATATTTAAGTCATTTAATTCTTTAAGTATTTCTATTTTATTTATTTTCAAAGCCTCTTATTATTTATGCAAATATAGTGCGAAAACTTGATTTTAATAAATGTATTAGATTTATAGTTCAACACTAGGGTCCCAGTATAATGAGTCAAATTGAATAACCTGGTTGTCAATAATTTCAACTCCTTCACTTTCTAAAAGATCTTTCATCAAATTAGAACCGAAAAAATGATGCTTCCCTGTTAATAGACCTACTTTATTAACTACCCTATGAGCAGGGACATCAGCTATGTTATGTGAAGCATTCATAGCATAGCCAACAGCTCTTGAACTTTTAGCAGAGCCTAAATATTTTGCAATAGATCCATAATTGGTTACTCTACCATATGGAATTTTTTTTACTACCTCATAAACTCTATCAAAAAAATTATCTGTATTTGTAGTCAAAACTAAATTTTAAATTTTATAAATGTGATAGGCTTGTCTTTAATTAGAAACAAGTTTTCATAATGCGTTTTAATTTCTGTAGCCTCTTTTGGACTACCCGATCTTTTATATATATCGTGATTAGAATATAATATTTCAGCGTTTTTCATTGCTTGTAAAAGTCCAATTGTGTAGCCATGTAAGAACTCACTGTCAGTTTTAAGATTAATACATCCATTGATGTTTAAAATTCTCTTGTATTTATTTAAGAACTCTAAATTAGTTAAACGATGTTTTGTTCTCTTAAATGTGATTTGTGGATCGGGAAATGTTATCCATATTTCAGAAATTTCATTATTATCAAACAAATATTCCACAAGTTCAATTTGAGCTCTAATAAACTTAACATTATCAATATTATTTTCGTTAGCTGTTTTAGCTCCTCTCCAGAATCTAGCACCTTTAATGTCTATTCCAATAAAATTAATATTAGGATTTTGTCTTGCAAGTTCTACTGAATACTCCCCTTTACCGCATCCTAGTTCAAGTGTAATCGGGTTAGAGTTTTTAAAAACTTTATTTGCCCAACTTCCTTTAAATTTGAAATTACCCGAAAGTAATTCTTCTCTAGTCGGTTGAAAAACATTATTAAAGTTTTCGTTTTCTTTAAATCTTTTAAGTTTATTTTTACTTCCCAAATCCTAATTTTTACAAATAAATTAATTTAAATCTTTTTTGTTAAAGTGAAAGAAAATTCACTACCAATTCCAAACTTTGATTCAACATAAATATTTTCATTATGTGCATCAATTATGTGCTTAACGATAGATAAACCTAAACCAGACCCACCTTGTTTTCTAGATCCACTTTGGTCAACTCTATAGAATCTTTCAAAAAGTCTTGAAATATGCTCTTTTTGAATACCCTCTCCGTTATCAGTGATTCTGATGATTAATTTATCAGAAGTTATATCTTCTAGACTAACCTCTGTTGTTCCTTTGTTAGTTCCGTATTTAATTGAATTAATAACTAAATTAGTAATGACTTGTTGGATTTTATCTTTATCTGCAAAAACAATAATTGGATCTGAATAAAGTTTATTAAATATTAACTTTATGTCTTTTTTTTGAGCTTGAATTTCTAACTGATCATAAGTATTTTTAATAAGCTCAATTATATCAAATGAATCTTGATCTAGATTTAAAGTCCCCGATTCTAACTTTGTAATCATATCTAAATCTTTAATAATATAGATTAACCTCTCAACGCTTATTTTGGCCCTATTTAAAAACTTATCTCTAACTAAATTATCATCTATAGCTCCATCAATAAGGTTTTCAACATATCCCTGAATAGTAAATATTGGAGTTTTTAACTCATGTGCAACGTTTCCAATAAACTCTTTTCTAAATTCTTCTCGAACCTTTAGAGATTCTATTTCTAACTTATTAACCTTACTAATTTCACTAATATTTTGCAATAACGATTTCATATCTGTTGTAATTTCAGTCTTAGAGAGTGAAATCGAATCAATTAAATTTAATTCTTTATATAAATTTTTAATTTTTAAATAAATAAATGCTTCTATTCTTGACTGAATTATTAAAAAAGAGATAACAAACACTAATGCTGTTATAAAAATGAGTTCAAAATATAAATAACTCAATGAAGGCTCAATCCAAAGAATAAATCCAAGAATTAGTGAAATAACTAAAGAAATTGCAAGAGAGGTCTTAAATGCAAATGAATATGAATTTTTAAATTTAAAGGACATTAGCTTACAAACTTATACCCAACACCTTTTATAGTTTTAAACGAAGAGTCTCCAATTTTTTCTCTTAATTTTCTGATGTGAACGTCAATAGTTCTATCTCCAACTATAACGTCATTACCCCAAACGATATCTAAAATCTTACCCCTTGTGAAAACTGTGTTAGGACTTGATGTTAACAAATATAGTAATTCAAATTCCTTTCTTGGTAAGAAGATGTCAATACCTTTAAGTTTAACAGTATATTTTGATCGATCAATAATTAAATCGTTTATCTGAATTATTGTTTGATTATCTCCAGAATTTTTTCTGCGCAAAAGGGCTTTAACTTTACTTAATAATACTTTTGGTTTTATAGGCTTAGTAATATAGTCGTCAGCGCCAGCTTCAAATCCAGCGATTTTAGAAAAATCTTCAGATCTAGCCGATAAAAAAGTAATAATTACATCTTTTAAATTATTAGATTTTCTAATACGGTCACATGCTTCAATACCATTCATTTTAGGCATCATAACGTCCATAATGATTAAATCTGGAATAATTTTTTCAGCGATTTCAATGGCCTCTAAGCCATTATTTGCTTTATAAATTTTAAATCCACCAGATTCAAGTGAGTAAGATAAAATTTCTAATATATCTGGCTCATCATCAACCAATAAAATTTTATAAACCATATTCAAAGCTGTGTATTATTTACAAATATATGAAGTAAATACTATTGTAAATAAAAATAATTAAATGATAACATAATGATAACATTAAATAAATGTTCAATTCTTGTAACGATATATATTATTTTAAATACTTTTGAATATATGATAAAAATTAAGGATATTTTTAAAATAAAAAGTGAAGATGAATTTGAATTAATGGCAAATAAAATATTTGAATTTCAATTTAATAACAATAATATTTATAGATCATTTTGTGATTTAATTAATAAAAGCCCGTCTGATGTTACAAATTCAAAACAAATACCTTTCTTACCCATTAAGTTTTTTAAATCTCATAAAGTTATAAGTTCTAATAAATCCATAGAAAAGACATTTATTAGTAGTGGTACTACAAAAACTAATTTTAGCAAACACCATATAATGGATCTTAAAGTCTATGAATCTAGTTTTGAAAATTCATTTGAATATTTTTTTGGCGATATTAAGGAGTATACAATTTTGGCTTTACTACCTTCATATTTAGAGAATAAGAATTCATCATTAATTTATATGATAGATAAATTAATATTAAAAACCAATAATAAAAATAGTGGTTTTTATCTCAACAATTATGATGAATTAAGAGATAAATTAATATCTCTAAAAAATCAAAAGGTTTTATTGTTTGGCGTCACTTTTGCATTGTTAAATTTATTAGAGAAATTTACGTTTCAATTACCCAATCTGACTGTAATAGAAACTGGTGGAATGAAAGGAAGAAGAAAAGAAATAATTAGAGAAGAGCTGCATTTAATGATAAAAAAAGGCTTTGGTACTAATTTAGTTTGCAGTGAATATGGGATGACTGAGTTACTTTCACAAGCGTATTCAAAAAAGAATGGAATTTTTAAGTGTCCACCGTGGATGAAAATACTAATTAGAGAACCTCAAGATGCTTTATCTTTTAAAAATAATGGTTCAACTGGCGGAGTTAACATAATTGATTTAGCAAATATTAATTCTTGTTCATTTATAGCTACTGATGATTTGGGTAGAAATAAAAATGAAAATGAATTTGAAATATTAGGTAGGTTTGACAATACAGATGTTCGTGGTTGTAACCAAATGGTTTAAGTTTTTATATAAACTTTATTATGTATGTGTTTCTTTTACCTTTATTAATTATTACGTATTTGTCGTTAATCAAATCTTTAGTTTGAATTAAATAATCCTCTTTGACTTTAGATTTATTAATCGAAACTGAATTTTCTTTAATTGCCCTTCTTGCTTCTGAATTTGAATTTAAAAAATCTGTTTTGGATGATAATGCAGATATCATATCAACTCCATTCAATAAATCGGCTTTATTCATTTCCACAAATGGTACACCTTCAAATACTTCTAAAAAAGTACTTTCATCAATAAGTTCAATGTCTTGTTTAAATGTCTTGCTATACAATATTGAAGAGGCCTGCTCAGCTTTTTTAAATGAATTTATAGAATGAACAATTATTGTTATTTCTTTGGCTAAAACTTTTTGAAGTGATCTTTTATGAGGCTCTAATTTATGCGTATTAATTAGATTATCAATTTCTTCCTTACTTAAAAAAGTAAATATTTTTATGTATTTTTCTGCATCTAAATCACTTGTATTTAACCAATACTGATAAAATTTAAATACTGAAGTTTTATTAGGGTCTAACCAAATATTTCCTCCTTCAGTTTTACCAAATTTTGAGCCATCAGATTTAGTAATGAGTGGGCAAGTTAATGCATATCCTTTTCCTGAATCTACTCTTCTTATTAACTCTGTTCCAGTTGTAATATTACCCCATTGATCACTGCCACCCATTTGAATTGTACATTTATAATTTTTGTATAAATGTAAAAAATCATATCCTTGAACTAGCTGATAAGTAAACTCCGTAAAACTCATCCCAGATGAAGATTCAGATGAAATTCTATTTTTAACAGAATCTTTAGACATCATATAGTTGACAGAAATATGCTTTCCTATATCACGAATAAATTCTAACAGTGTGAATTTACTCATCCAATCAAAATTATTGAGAATTAATGCACTGTTTTTTTCATTGGATTCAAAATTCAAAAAATGAGATAATTGTTTTTTTATTGCTTTTTGATTTTTAGATAATATTTTTTCATCTAATAAATTTCTCTCAGAGGATTTTCCAGATGGATCCCCAATCATCCCTGTTGCACCGCCAATTAAAACGATAGGCTTATGGCCAGAACGTTGAAAATGAGCTAGTAGCATGATAGGCACAAGGCTTCCAATATGAAGAGAATCAGAAGTTGGGTCGAATCCAGTGTAAGAAACTCTACATGAATCGTTTAAATGATCATTAATTCCAGGCATTTCATCATGAATCATCCCTCTCCATCTAATTTCTTCAATAAAATTTTTCATCTGTTATTCAGTGTTTATGGCAAAATATAAAAAATAAGCAATACTAATTTGTATTAATTAATTTTATTTTGGAAATACTATCAATTTTAATTGTGTCAATTAATATTTTATTTTTTTTACTTTCTTTGATTAATTTTTTACTCATTTCACCCGAAATCTGTTTTAATATTTCAATACTATCAATAATGATTTTTTTATTTTTTTCAAGTTTAATTTTTACATTATCATAAATTGTTTGATAAGTTTTTAAATCATAAGAATAGTATTCATTACTCTTTGCAAATAACATACTGTCTATGGAGTGTTTGTTAAAGAGATATTGCTCAGGTATGATACCATTATTTTCTAAAATACTTTTATTAACCCCTTTGGCTACATTGATCAATGTCATATCATAAATAATATCAACCATTTTTTCTTTAGAAATTAAATTCTCTGGTGGTTTATTATTTTGATTAAGCGTGTTATTACAACTAAAGACTAAACACAAAATAATTATACGTTGTAATTTATTCATCTTTCAAATGTTAGTCTTTTACCTCTTGTTTCATTAAGAAAAGAAGTGTTTTTGTATATCAAATTCCCATTTATAATTGTATGTGAAATTCTAGATTTAAACGATTTTCCCTCAAAAGGGGACCAACCGCATTTATATAAAATATTCTCCTTGTTGACAGTCCAAGGATTATTTAAATTAAAAATAACCAAATCAGCAAAATAACCCTTTCTAATATATCCTCTTTTTTCAATTTGAAAAAGAATAGCTGGATTATGACACATTTTCTCAACAATCTTTTCAAGAGATATTTTATTATTGTGATAAGCCTCTAGCATTGCTGGTAATGCGTGCTGTACAAGTGGTCCTCCAGATGGACAATTCAAATATTTAGATTTCTTTTCCTCCTCAGTATGTGGAGCGTGGTCAGTTGCAATCACATCAATTCGATCATCTAATAATGCGTTCCAAAGAGCATCTCTGTCACTTGAGCTTTTAACAGCAGGGTTCCACTTTATTTTTGAACCATATTCATCGTAATCTGAATCAGAAAACCACAAATGATGAATGCAGACTTCTGAGGTGATTTTTTTATCTTTTAATTTTTCCTTATTTGAAAACAATTTAGTCTCTTCAGCAGTTGAAAGATGAAACACATGTAATCTAGCACCAGTTTTTTTAGCTAATTTTATAGCGTTTGAAGATGATATGTAACAAGCTTCTCTACTTCTAATTAAAGGATGAGAATTCATTGGAATATCTTCACCATACTTATCTTTGAACAATTTTAGATTCTCTTTAATTGTTGATTCATCTTCACAATGAACTGCGATAAGCATATTTGTCTGAGAGAATATTTTCTCTAAAATATCTAAATCGTCAACTAGCATATTGCCTGTAGAAGAACCTAAAAACAATTTCAGTCCAGCTACATTTTTAGTATCAACTTTTAGAATTTCATCTAAATTATCGTTTGTTCCTCCAAACATAAATGAATAATTTGCCAATGAATCTTTTGATGCTATTTCAAATTTTTTGTCCAATTCTAATAAAGTCGTAGCCTGAGGCTTTGTATTAGGCATTTCAATAAATGAAGTTATACCACCCGCAACAGCTGCTTTTGATTCAGATTTAATATCAGCTTTGTGTGTCAATCCAGGTTCTCTAAAATGTACTTGGTCGTCAATGATACCAGGCATTACGAAATTATTTTCAGCATCAATAATTTGAATAGATGATGATTTTAAACTAATAGATTTAGACACTTCCTTTATCATTTCATTTTCGATAAAAATATCAGAACTAATAATTTTACCTTCATTAATTATTCTTGCATTTTTAATTAAAATCTGGTTCATTATCTAAAATTTAATATTAAATATTTTTTTTATTCTCATTGCTATTACTCCAAATATAGCCTCAGAAATTATACTGCCATTTAATTTTGAAATACCAAATTTTCTGTCTGAGAAAATTATTGGCACTTCAATTATTTTAAAATTTTTTAAATATGATTTATATTTCATTTCAATTTGAAAAGCATATCCTGTAAATTTGATATTATCTAAATCAATTGACTCTAAAACTGATTTTTTATAACATATATATCCTGAAGTTGAGTCTTTAATTTTCATCCTAGTTATAAATCGAACATATAAAGATGCAGTGTAAGATAAAATTATCCTGCTCAATGGCCAATTAACAACATTGATACCTTTTATGTATCTTGAACCAATAGAAATGTCATAATTATTTTCCAACATTGGTTCTAAAATTCTTTTAATGTCCTCAGGATTGTGAGATAAGTCTGCATCCATCTCGAACACATAATTAAATTTATTTTTTAAAGCCCATTTAAAACCGGCTACATATGCAGTTCCAAGGCCTTCTTTTTTTAATCTTTTTAATAAAAATAATTGATCTTTAAATTTTAACATTAAATCCTCTACTTTTTTGAATGTTAAATCTGGAGAGTTATCATCAACAATTAAAATGTTTATTGTTGGATATAAGTTAATAGTTGAAATAATAATGTTTTCAATGTTTTCAATTTCGTTATATGTTGGGATAATAATTAAAACATCCTTCATGAATACTTATTTTAGTAAAAATAGTTATTTAGTAGATTATTTTTGTACAATATTCTTCATAATTTAGCTTTGATGATAAGAGAATATATTTTATTCGATGGATTTACAATTATCATATTATTAAATATAATAATTGTAACAATTGCTAAGGCATTGAATAACTCTAAATTCAAACAATTTATTTTTATTTATTTAAACAATTCATTTTTAAAATTTAGTACTAGCAACAATAGTTTTTTAAGTAGTTTTAACAGTCTACTAAACATAAATTATCTCATTTCGATGAGTGTATATATTTCTATTCTTTTGTCTTACAGTCCATCTGGTACTAATAATAATTTTGATATATCAATATTTTTCAAAACATTATTTTTTGTTGCTGTGTTTATTTACACAAAATACTTGTTTGAAATATTAGTAGGCTGGTCATTCAATATTAGAAAATTCATTATTGCTTTTAATTTACAAAAAAACAGCTTCAATAAATTAATTGGGATAATTATAATTTTATTTAATTCATTATCAATTTACAGTTTTCCAGGCTCAATAACATTTATAAAAATTACTATATTTTTTGTTATTTCACTATACCTAATTGGTCTTTATAAAGTGATTAGATTAAATGATAATTTAATATTATCAAACATGTTTTATTTTATTTTGTATCTTTGCACTCTTGAAATTGTTCCTATTTTATTTTTTATAAATGAATTAATATAGTTTCAAAGTCAAAAAGGTATACTATATGAAAGTTAAAACTATTCTTGTTTCTCAAACTAAACCTACAATACCTCACTCTCCTTTTTTTGAATTAGAAAAAAGCAGAAAAATCAAAATTGATTTTGAACCATTTATTCATGTAAAACCTGTTTCAGTAAAAGAAATTAGACTTCAAAAAATAGATTTAACAATGTTTACTGCAATTATTCTTACTAGTAGATATGCAGTAGATCATTATTTCAGAGTTTGTGAAAAAATGAGATACAAGGTTCCAGATTCTATGAAATATTTCTGTCAATCTGAAGCAGTAGCTTTTTACTTACAGAAATATGTTGTTTACAGAAAAAGAAAAATTTATGTGGGTCAAAGAAAATTTGCTGATCTTTGCCCTTTAATTGAAAAGTATAATACTGAACGATTCTTACTTCCTACAACAGACAAATTAAAAGCTGAAGTTCCTAAATTACTCAACAAATTAGAAATTAACTGGAGACAATCTGTATTTTACAGAACTGTCATTAGTGATTTGTCACATTTAGCAGATGTTTCTTATGATATTTTAGTTTTCTTCAGTCCAACTGGAATTCAATCTTTGCTGCACAATTATCCAGATTTTAAACAAAAAAATACAAGAATTGCTGCTTTCGGAGCTATTACTAAAAAAACATGTGAGGAAAATGGTCTTGTAGTTGATATATCCGCCCCTTCTAAAAAATTTCCATCAATGACTATGGCACTTGATGATTACATCAAAAAAGTCAACAAGAAAAAATAAATTATATTATTTACCGTTTGGAGCTCCTGACATTATTTCATCATTTGAATATGATTCAAACTGTTTAAAATTAGTTACAAATGAGTTTGCTAATTTATAAGCAGTTTTATAATAACTAATATCATCATTCCATGTTTTTCTTGGACTTAAAACAGAAGTGGGAACATTTGGGCAAATTCTTGGCTGTTTTAAATTAAAAACAGAATGAATGTGATAATTATCTTTGTTAACCTCCTCTAAATCACCACTTAAGGCAGCGTTTATCATAGCTCTTGTATATTTTAACTCCATTCTTTTACCTATTCCATAGGGACCACCTGTCCAACCAGTATTGACTAGCCAAACTCTAACTCCCGACTCATTAATTTTTTTTATCAACATTTGTGCATATTCGGCAGGGTGTAAAGGCATAAAAGGTGCTCCAAAACAAGCTGAAAAAGATGGTTGTGGTTCAACTACACCAGCTTCAGTTCCTGCTACCTTACTTGTATAACCTGAAATAAAATGATAAGCAGCTTGACTAGATGATAGTTTAGATATTGGAGGCAATACACCAAAAGCATCAGCTGTTAGAAAAAAAATATTTTTAGGAGTACTACCAATTGATGGATATTTGATATTTTCAATAAAATTAATTGGATAACTAACTCTGGTATTTTGAGTAATAGAAGTGTCCGTAAAATCAACTTTACCATTTTTATCAGCAATAATGTTTTCTAAAAGAGATCCTTTTTTAATAGCCTTATAAATATCTGGTTCACTTTCTTTATTTAGATTAATAACTTTTGCATAACAACCTCCTTCAAAATTAAAAACTTGATTTTTACTCCACCCATGCTCATCATCTCCTACTAATTGCCTGTTTGGATCAGCAGAAAGTGTTGTCTTACCGGTCCCGGATAAACCAAAGAAAATTGCAGTATCCTCATCGTTACCTACATTTGCACTGCAATGCATAGGTAAAATATCTTGATTAACGGGTAGGATAAAGTTTAGTACAGAAAAAATAGATTTTTTTATTTCACCTGTATATCCTGTTCCGCCTATAATTATAATTTTTTTTGAAAAATTTATTATAGCAAAATTTTCACTTCTTGTTCCATCAATTTTTGGATTAGATTTAAATCCTGGCGCATTTATTAATAGCCAGTCTTCTTGAAAATTTTTAACAGATTTTTTATCTAACCTTAAAAACATGTTATTAGCAAAAAAATCACTACTAGGTAATTCACAGATTGTTCTTACATTAAGTCTTGAAGAATCTAATGAACAAACATAACTGTCTCTAACATACAAATCTTTTCCAGATAAATAATTGGTTATTTTTGAATATAATTTTTCAAAATAAGATTCAGCAATTGGAATGTTAATATCACCCCACCATACTTTGTCTTTTGTGATGTTATCTTTAACAATATATCTGTCTTTTGGAGATCTTCCTGTAAATTTACCAGTATAAATAGCTAACGCTCCGGAATCAACAATAAATCCCTGTTTTTGATTAACTATAATTTCTTGTAACTTATCTATTGGAGTTTGATAGAAAGTATTAGACTTGTGTAATCCGTATTTATCTAAATTCATTTATTTTATTTAAATGTACCTATTCAAATGTATGAATTTATTAAGAAAGCAAATTATATAAAGACTTAAAAAATTAAAATATTAAATTTATAGTATTACTTTTATATTTATGAGAAAAATACTAATTATTGGTTCTGGAAAGTCCTCTTCCTACTTAATTAAATATCTACTAAGTAAATCTGAAAAAGAAAATTTATTTATAATAATTGCAGATAAATATATTGCAAAAACAAAAGCGTTATTAAATAATCATTCTAATTCTAAAGCATTAAAACTTGATGTATTTGATAACGTTTCTAGAGCAAAAGAAATTCTTGCAGCTGATATTGTAATTTCTATGCTACCTGCTCGATTCCACCTAATGGTTGCAAAAGACTGTATTAAACACAGTAAAAACATGTTGACAGCGTCATATATAAGTGATGAAATGCTTGCTTTAAATAATAAGGCTATAGAAAAAGACATAGTAATTATGAACGAAATTGGTTTAGATCCTGGAATTGACCACATGAGTGCAATGAAGGTTATTGATCATATTAAAGAAAAAAATGCAAAAATTACTTTATTTGAATCTTATACAGGAGGATTAATTGCGCCAGAATCCGATAATAGTTTATGGAATTATAAATTTACATGGAACCCTAGAAATGTTGTGCTTGCTGGTCAAGGAGGACCTGCAAAATTTGTTCAGCAAGGACACAAAAAATATATACCTTATAATAAACTTTTTAAAAGAACTCAAAAATTAGAAGTCAAAAATTATGGAAGTTTTGAAGGGTATGCTAATAGAGACTCATTAAAATATAGAGAAATTTATGGATTAGAGGATATCAAAACTCTATGTAGAGGTACAATTAGAAAAGTTGGTTTTAGTGAATCTTGGGATGTTTTTGTTCAACTAGGAATGACAGATGATAGCTATACAATTGAAAACAGCATGGATATGACTTTTAGAGATTTTGTAGATTTATTTTTACCATATAGTGCGAAAGACAAGGTTGAATTAAAATTACAAAAACTATTAAACATTTCTGAATCAGAACCTATTTGGAGTAAATTATTAGAAATAGATTTATTCAGTAGCCAAAAGACTATTACAATAGACAAAGCAACTCCCGCACAAATATTAGAATTTATTCTTTGCAAAAGCTGGTCATTAGATCCTAACGATAAAGATATGATAGTAATGACTCATAAATTCATTTACGAGCTAAACAACAAAAAATATCAAATTGACTCAAATATGGTTTGTATTGGTGAAGATCAAACATATACAGCAATGGCAAAAACTGTAGGGCTTCCATTAGCAATTGCAACATTAGCAATTTTAAATTCTAAAATTACAGTAAAAGGAGTGCAACTTCCAGTTAACAAGGCTATTTATAACCCAATCTTAAAAGAATTAATTGACTATGGAATAGAATTTAATGAATACGAAATTCCGTTTCAAACTCAAAACTAATACAATTAGTGACTAAACTTTATGAAAAACATAAATAACACAATTACGATTGATGGCATAGATAAAGAAATCATTAGATCACTAATGACTAATGCAAGGACCCCTATTTTAGAAATAGCAAAAAAAATTGGAGTTTCTGGTGCTGCAATTCACCAAAGACTAAGAAAACTTGAAAATTCTGAACTGATTGAGGGTTCAAAAATTATAATTAATCCAAAAGTTTTAGGACATAAAACTATGGCATTTATTGGAATTTATTTAGAAAAAGCTGGAGATAACGCATCAGTTGTTCGAGAATTAAAAAATATTCCTGAAGTTTTAGAGTGTCATTATACAACCGGTAATTGGAGTATTTTGACAAAAATATTATGTGTAGACAATGAGAATTTAATGCAAATATTAAATAAAAAAATTCAAACCATTAATGGTGTTTCTAGAACTGAAACATATATTTCTTTAGATCAACAAATTGATAGACAAATTGCTATTTAGAATACTTTTGAGATTTAATTATAAAATAAGGCCAAGGTATCGTTAAGGAAATACACCAAGCTATTGCCGCAATTTCTTCCGAATATGTAAAATATGTAACTGCAAATATTAAAGTTGAATAAAAAGTAAGTTTTATAAAAAAACTTTTAAAAAATTTCAAATAATTAACTATGTCAAAGTTTTCTCGTTCTTTATCTGACATTGTATTATATCCTGCCAGAAAAAATTTAGCATTTTCAGTATTTATGTACTTAGCTATGGCTATAAAAATAATATTAACAAAAAATAGAGCTGCAATCATACAACTAAATTAATTATTTTTCCAGGAATAACAATTACTCTTTTAGGAGGCTTACCTTGTAATTTTGAGATTACCTCAGCGTTCGCTAAAATAACATTTTCAATTTCTTCTTTGTTTAATTCTAAAGATAGCTCAAGCTTAAGTTTAACTTTACCGTTTATTGATATTGGATAAATTTTAGTAGATTCAACTAGCATAGTAGAGTCAAATATTGGAAATGATTCAACGGTAATTGAATTAGAGTGTCCCAACATTTCCCAAAGTTCTTCGCAGATATGAGGAACATATGGCGATAATAAAATCAGTAGTGGCTCCAATATTTCTTTGCTATTGCATTTTTGAGCTGTCAATTCATTAACAGCAATCATAAAACACGAAACTGGAGTGTTAAATGAGAAATTTTCAATATCATTTTCAACTTTTTTAATTGCTGTGTGTAATGTTTTTAAATTTTCTTTTGAGGGTTTTGAATTAAAATTTCTTATACCGGTATCGTTCGTGTAAAGTTTCCATAATTTTTTTAAAAAATTATGTACGCCTGAAATTCCTGCAGTGTTCCATGGTTTATACTGTTCTAATGGACCTAAAAACATTTCAAATAACCTTAAACTATCAGCACCATACTGCTCACAAATTAAATCTGGATTTACAACATTATACCATCTTTTTGACATTTTTTCAATCTTTCTTCCAGCCTTAAAGCTATCGTTAACAAATTCAAAATGAGCATTTTTAAATTGTGGCTGCCAAGACTTTAAAGCATTAATATCCACTTCATCTGAACTATTTATTAAATTAACATCAATATGAATTTCATCTACATCTTGATTATTCAATAAATCTTTAGAAATGAATTTCTTCGATATTGAATCTCTATAAATGATTGCGCTAGAACCAAGAATCATACCCTGATTAATAAGTTTTTTAAATGGCTCATCAAAACTTATAAAATCTAAATCATATAAAAATTTAGTCCAAAATCTAGAATATAATAAATGACCTGTAGCATGTTCATTACCACCAATATAAAGGTCAACATTTTTCCAATAAGACAAACCGTCATTTTTTTTCACAGGATTGCTCTCTGAACTAGCAGTATATTTTAAGAAATACCAAGAACTGCCTGCCCAACCAGGCATCGTGTTGAGTTCCAAAGGAAAAATTGTAGTATGATTAATCAATGAATTACTTACAGTTTTATTTAATACTGTATCCCAAGCCCATTCATCGGCCCTACCAAGTGGAGGATCTCCATCTTTCGTTGGTAGATATTTTTCTATTTCAGGAAGTTTCAAAGGCAGATATGCTTCATCAATCATGTAAGGAAGGCCATTTTTATAATATACAGGGAAAGGCTCTCCCCAATATCTTTGTCTAGAAAATATAGCATCTCTTAATCTAAAATTCACCTTTTTCTTTCCAAAACCTTTTTGTTCAATATAGTCAATAGCCTTTTGGTTTGCCTCATTAAATGACAAATCATTAAGAAAGTCACTATCACACAAACTAAATTTTTCTTTATTTGTAAAAGCCTCATTTGAAATATCAATATCCTTGAAAATATTTACAATTTTAATATCAAATTTTTTAGCAAAATCATAATCTCGTTGATCTCCACATGGGACAGACATAACTGCTCCAGTTCCATAACTAGCCAATACATAATCGCCAATCCAAATTTCTATTGGTTTTTTTGTTATTGGGTGCACTGCATAAGCACCTGTAAAAACACCTGAAATTGATTTTACATTAGAAAGTCTATCTCTCTCACTTTTAGTGCTAACTTCATTGATATAGTTTGTTACCTCATTTAATTTATCAATTGTAACAATTTTCTTCACTAATTCATGCTCTGGTGCTAAAGTCATAAAACTAACTCCAAAAATTGTGTCGGGCCTAGTTGTAAAAACTTCAATTTTATCGTCAAAATCAACTATATCAAAAAACAAAGAACATCCAGTAGACTTTCCGATCCAATTTTTTTGAGTTTCTTTTATTGAATAACTCCAATCTATTTTATTTAAATCATTTAACAGCCTATCTGCGTAACATGAAATTCTCATATTCCACTGTCGCATTTTTCTTTTCTCAATTGGAAAACCTCCTCTTTCAGAAACTCCATTAACTATTTCATCATTTGCTAATACAGTTCCTAACTCAGGACACCAATTAACCTCTGAATCTGCTAAATATGCTATTCTATATGAAAGTAGAATTCGTTGTTTTTTATCATTCGAATAATTATTCCATTCTGATGATGTAAAGACTTCGATTTCACTATCATTTTCAACCCTAATATTACTATTTCCCTTTGATGAAAAAATATCGACTAATTTATCAATATGTTTAGCTTTCTGATTATCATAATCATACCAAGAGTTAAACAATTGAATAAAAATCCATTGAGTCCATCTGTAATAATTTGGATCACTTGTTCTTAGTTCTGTTGACCAATCAAAAGAAAATCCTATTTTATCAAGCTGACTTCTATAAGTATTAATATTATTTAAGGTTGTTTTTTTTGGATGTTGTCCAGTCTGAATAGCGTATTGCTCAGCGGGCAATCCAAAGCTATCATATCCTTGTGGATGTAAAACATTAAACCCTTTTAATGTTTTATATCTAGAATATACATCTGAGGCAATATAGCCAAGAGGGTGACCAACGTGAAGCCCTGCGCCACTTGGGTATGGAAACATATCCAAACTATAAAATTTTGGTTTTGTGTGATCTATCTTAGACTTATAAGTTTTATTTACAGCCCAATTAGCTTGCCATTTTTTTTCAATTGTTTGAAAATTATATTTCATGAATGATCAAAAGTAGATATGCTAACAAATTTACATTTTCTTGTTATAATAGAAAATCTTTTTAGATATAGATTTAGTTCTTTATTTTTACATTAAATCATTAGTTTAAATGAATAATAACAAATCAAATAGACATAGAATTTTTTCTTCTTACGTTTCTGTAGTTGTAAGTATTTCAATGGTACTGTTTTTATTTGGCATATTATCTTTTACTATCGTAAATATTAAAAATGTTTCTGCAAACTTTAAGGAATCATTGACTATGTCAATTTATTTAAAAGATGAAGCTAAAAGTGTTGATTTAAACCAAATAAAAAACTCATTAATAAGTTCTGAATTTGTGAAAGATTTAAAGTACATTTCAAAAGATGATGCAGTTTCAATTATGAAAACTGAATTTGGAGAAGATTTCATTAACGAACTTGGTTACAATCCATTAATAAATTCATTTGACATTAATCTAAAATCTGAATATGTAGATGGTAAAAAAATTGACAGCATCTCTAATTTATTGGCAAACAATAACAATTTTATCGATGACATTCAATATGACAAAGATTTGGTGAGTATGATGAATGCGAATTTGAAGAAAATTACATTATGGATGTTTCCAACAACTATTATCCTCTTTGTTATTTCAGTGCTAATTATCAATAGTTCAATAAAACTTGCTATTTATTCCAATAGATGGACTATTAAAACAATGCAATTGGTTGGAGCAACAAAAAGGTTCATTCGAAAACCTTTTATCATAAAAAACATTTTCCTAGGCTTATTTAGTTCTATTTTAGCCTCAACTCTACTATATTTCACAATTTTGTACATAGACAAGAAAATTCCTTTTATAGATATGTTTAATAATATCTATATTTTTTATGTTTTTTCATCTATAATAATTTTGGGAGTCTTGATAAGTTGGATAAGCACCTATTTTGCAACTCAAAAACTTTTAAATTTAAATACAGAAAAATTATATAATTAAGAAATGGGAGAAAAAAAAAGAAGAGATAAAAATAATTTTATTTTTAAAAAAAGAAACTATAAAATAATGATTTTAGGGCTAATTATAATTGCCGTTGGATTCATTTTAATGTCTGGTGGAGGAAGTGAAGACCCCAACATCTTTAGTCCTGACATATATAATTTTAGAAGAATAAGACTAGCTCCTACTCTAGTGCTTTTAGGCCTTGGAATACAGATTTATGCTATATTGAGTACCACAGATAAAGAATAGATATGGATATTTTAGAAGCTTTAGTACTTGGTGTAATTCAAGGTTTAACTGAATTCTTGCCAGTTTCGTCAAGTGGTCATTTAGAATTAGTAAAAGTAATTCTAGGGAATAACTCTGCAGCAGATCAAAGCTTGACTTTTACCGTAGTATTACATTTTGCTACAGCGTTAAGCACTATCATTGTTTTCAAAGAAGAGGTTATTGAAATCATTAAAGGGTTATTACAATTTAAATGGAACACTGAATTTAAATTTTCATTAAAAATTATTATTTCTATGCTTCCAGCAGTAATTATTGGCTTATTTTTTGAAAAAGAGCTTGAATCATTATTCGGGGGGGAAATATTGCTAGTTGGCAGTATGTTATTGTTAACTGCATTATTACTACTGCTTGCAGATAAAGCAAAAAATACAAAAAAAGAAGTTTCTTATTTGGCTGCTGCAATAATTGGTATTTCTCAAGCTATAGCAATGCTACCAGGTATTTCAAGATCGGGAGCAACAATTTCTACCTCAGTTTTATTAGGTATTGACAGAGCAAGAGCTGCAAAATTTTCATTTCTAATGGTAGTTCCATTAATTTTCGGAAAAATAGGTAAAGACCTTTTAAGTGGTAATTTAGACTTACAGACTTCTGAATTAATTCCTATTTTAGTAGGTTTTCTTGCTGCCTTTATTTCAGGTTTATTAGCATGTAAATGGATGATTTTAATTGTAAAGAAAAGTAAACTTTCTTACTTCTCAATTTACTGCGGGGTTATTGGTTGTATTGCAATCGGTTATTCAATTTTAAATTAATTTTTTAAAAATTAGAGTTAATGAATATTGAGGATTTTAAAAATGGCCAAGTTTTGCTAATTAATAAACCACTAAATTGGACCTCATTTCAAGTTGTAAACAAAATCAGATGGCTGATTAAAAATAAGTTTGGAATAAAAAAAATTAAAGTTGGTCATGCAGGAACATTAGATCCTCTGGCAACAGGACTACTAATTATTTGTACAGGAAAAATGACTAAGAAAATTTCTAGTTTTCAAAATCAAACAAAAAAATACACTGGGACTTTTCTTATTGGTTCAACAACTCCATCATTCGACCTGGAAACAAAACCAGATAACACTTTTCCAGTAGATCATATAAATAAGGATTTAATCATTAATGCAACCAAAAGTTTTATTGGTAAAATAAAACAAAAACCACCTATTTATTCTGCAATAAAAAAAGATGGCAAAAGACTATATGAGTCTGCAAGAATAGGAGAAAATATTGAAATAAATGATCGTGATATTGAAATATTAAATTTTAATATTTCAAGAATTAATATGCCACACATTGATTTTGAAGTAGAATGCAGTAAAGGAACTTATATTAGAGCTTTAGCAAACGATTTTGGGAAAAAATTAAATTCCGGGGCTACATTATATAAGTTAAATAGGACTAAAATTGGTGAATACTCAGTAAATAAATCAATATCAATTGAAGAATTTACAGAGAATATAAGCTAAAAAATAACTTCATCTGATTCTAAGTCTAAATCTTTGGTGTATGGAATTTTTTCTAAAATTGTCTTTATAGCTTGAGTTCTTGCGTTAACTTTTCTGTTAGCTTCAATTATATTCCAAGGGGCATTAATTGTATTTGTCTTTAAAAACATTTGATCTTTATAAAAAGTATACTTATCCCACAATTCTTGAGCATTACTATCAACACTACTAAATTTCCATTTTTTTAATGGACTATTTTTAATTTCATTAAACCTCTTTAATTGCTCATCTTTAGAGATAGAAAAATAAAATTTAATAAGATATGTATTTGAATCTGTAATCATTTTTTCAAAATCATTGACTTGACTCATAAAGGATAAGTAATCACTATCACTGCAAAAACCATTTACTGGTTCCACTACTGCTCTATTATACCAACTTCTATCAAAAAAAACCATATTTCCTTTACTTGGAAAATGGTTTACATATCTCTGAAAATACCAGCGACTTCTTTCATTTTCTGTAGGCTTAGGTAGGGCAACAACTTTAATTTTTCTTGGATTCAAATGTTCAATAGTTCTTCTTATTGCACCACCCTTACCGGCTGAATCTCTTCCTTCAAATATTATAATTACTTTTTTATCATTATCCAAAACCCATTTTTGAAGTTTAATTAATTCAACCTGAAGCCTTTTCAAGTTAGTTTCATATTTAACATACCTCAAAGTTTTAGCAATAGTTGCACTTTCTTGGGTTAAAAGGTAAACTAAGGCTTTTTTTGAGCTCAACAATTTTAAATCTCTTAATGAGTACTTATTCATTTTTTTAAATTATTACTTGAAAATTCAAATAATGATAATACATATTTAATTGACTCTAATCTTGAGCTTTTTTTACTATCACTTTTTATAATTTTCCAAGGATTTCCAGGTGTGTTTGTTTTGTCAAGCATTTTGTTTTTATAATCAGTATAAACATCCCACTTTTTTTGCCCTTCTTTATCTACAATACTAAATTTCCACCTTTTTAAAGGGTCTGACAATCTGCTATTAAATCGATTTTTTTGAGTTTTTTTAGTAATTGAAAACCAAAATTTAATTAAAATTATATTTTCTTGAGTAATCATCTTTTCAAAATCGTTTACTTGATTCATGAAAATGTTATATTCATTATCAGTGCAAAATCCCATAACTGGTTCTACAATTGCTCGATTATACCAACTTCTATCAAAAAATACTATTTCTCCATTATTTGGCAACTCTTTGATATATCTCTGAAAATACCATTGGCCTTTTTCTTTTGTTGTTGGTTTTGCTAAAGCTACCACTCGAGTTGTTCTAGGATTTAGGTGCTGTGTAAATCTTTTAATTGCACCTCCTTTACCAGCTGCATCTCTGCCTTCAAAGACTATACAGACTTTTTTATTATTCTTTTGAATCCAGTTTTGAAGATCTACTAATGATGATTGTAGTTCAAGAAGTTCCTTGTTATAGCTGACAGTGCGTATAATTGAATTGTACTTTTTTTTTGAAAATCTATCTTTAAGTATTTCTAAAAAATTAGTTTTATCTAAATAAGTTGAGATCTCGCTAGTTTTAAGCATAAATTAAAATTTAAATATGATTAAACTTGAAATAAAAACTAGTAATCCTACAAGCATAATAATAAGCGTATAAGGTAAAATTTCTTTAGCTTTTAATTTTGTAATTGCCAATAATGGTAAAGCCCAAAATGGCTGTAACATATTAGTTAATTGGTCTCCATAAGCCAAAGCCATTACAACTTTCTGAATTGGCACATTTAACTCAGTCGCAGCTGCAATTACTACAGGACCTTGTATAACCCATTGCCCTCCACCACTAGGAACAAATACGTTTACAATAGCAGCACTAAAAAAAGTAAATATAGGAAGTGTAAATTCATTTGAAATAGAAATAAAAAAATCAGATACATAAACAATCAGTCCTGACTCTTTCATAATTCCCATAATTCCAAAATACAGGGGAAATTGAATTAATATTCCTGACGCGCCATTAATAGACTCTTGTAAAGCATTAAGAAATGATTTAAAATTTGAATGCAATAAAATTGAAAGACCTAACATGAAAAAATTAAGACTATTTGGTGTAATTTTAAAATTAATTAGCTCTTCTGAATATTGATAAAAGAAAGCAGTAAGTAAAATTAGTCCAAATAGTGTTGAAAATATTCTTGAGCTTTCGAGCCTATTTTTACCAATATCCACTTGAACATCATTAATTATTATATTTTCTTTTGATAATGCAGTATTTTGAGGAAATGAATTTTTTGAAAGAAAATAGAAAGTAATTGGAACCAAGATTAGTAGCACTAAGAAAGTGATTAAATTTGCTGAACTTAAAACTGTTAAATCGAAATTTAAACTGGTTGGGAGATCGCTATATAAATAAGAATCATTTCTTGAAGACATAAGACTAGACAAATGATTGTCTTCAGCAACTTTAATAGGAGCTGACCCACTTATTCCGGAATGCCATATCATAAGCCCTACATATCCAGCTGCACCAACTAATGGATAATTTAATTTTATATTATTTTTAATTGAATAATCTCCTATTTTTCTTGCTAAAATAGCTCCAAAAATAAGCCCCAAACCCCAATTAAAAAATGCGACCAACATTACTGAAACACTAACAATAATTACTGCTTTTTCAGTGCTATTAGCCTTTTTTGCTATTACTAATATTAATCTGCTAACAGGAGAACTTAAAACTAATATATTTCCTAAAACTAGTATTAGTATCATTTGATAAGCAAATACCAATAAATCATTATTCCAAATACCTTTTTCCCAAGAGGATAAAATTTCTAAAAAAGATAGAGAAGAATTTGAATCAACAAAATTTGAAAATATAAGAGCAAGAATAATTGTAGTAAAAGTCAGAATTACTGCTATTATAAAAGGAGAAGGTAAAAACCTTTTAAAAATATTTTCAATGAATTTTGTTAAATACATGTGTTAAAATGGTAAATCATCATGTTCATCGTCTTTTACATCATTGGTAGTTTCAAATGATTGAAGTGGAGCTGCAGGAGGTAATTGACTTGAATCAACTTGATCACTTAATTTTTCAATACGCCAGCCCTGTATAGAGTTAAAATATTTAATCTCACCTTTTGGGTTTTTCCATTCTCTTCCTCTGATGTTTATACTGATTTTAACATCATTACCTACCTCATAATTATTTAAAAGATCTACTTTATCTTGTACAAACTCGGTCATTATTGTTTGTGGGTATTGTTCATTAGTCGTAATAACTATTTCTCTTTTTTTGAAACTATCAGTAATAGCTTGAGTATTACCAATCATTTTAATTTTTCCTTGTAATTCCATGTTAATTATTAAATTTGTTAATTATTTTTTTGATTGTCTAAAATAAAGATTTCTAATCATTTATGTGTTATTATAGTTTGATATAATTAGATTATATTTATTTAATAAATTATTTTACGCGCTTAATTTTGAACAAAAAAAACAATATATCTAGCTGGATTTTAGTTTCCTTATCCTTGATAATTATTTCTGTTATTTTATGGAATACTTTTCTGTTTTTTCAAAAATTTAAAACAGAAGAAAGATCTAAAATGCAAATATGGTCATTGGCTCAAGCTGAATTAACAAAATCTTTAGATGATGATAATATTTCTAATCTTACTCTGGAGGTATTAAAAAATAACTCTACAACTCCAATGATAAAGGTTAATAAAAATGGAGAAATAGAGTTTAATAATATTGCTAATCTAAAAATTGATGATTCTACCAAAATTAATAAACTTATAAGAAAATTTAAAAACGAAAACACTCCAATCAAAATTTATTATGATAATAAAGTTATAGAAACATTATACTATGGGAATTCTGATGTTATAAATAAGTTAAAGTATTATCCATTAGCTCTAATCTTAATAATATTATTATTTATTTCTTTAATTTACTTTTATTATAAGAGCTCTAAAATTGCTACACTTAATATGCTTTGGACTGGAATGGCAAAAGAAACAGCTCATCAAATTGGCACCCCATTAACATCGTTGATGGGGTGGATAGAGATCTTGAAAAGTAAAAAGGTAGACTCAAATTATTTAATTGAGATTGAAAAGGATATTGATAGATTAAATATTATAAGTGAAAGATTTAATAAAATTGGCTCTAAACCCATATTATTAAAAACCAACCTTACAAAACTAACTAGAGATTCACTAGATTATTTAATGACAAGGGTGTCCGACAGAGTAAATATTGAATTTAAATTCCCTAAAAAGCAATTATACTGTCAAATCAATAAACAACTTTATAGCTGGACAATTGAAAATATTATAAAAAATAGTATTGATGCAATTAAAGGAGATGGAGATATACTAGTTAAACTTAGTGAACAAAAGAATGTAATAGTACTTACAATTACTGATAATGGAACTGGAATAAAGAAAAGTCAATTTAAAAAAATATTTAATCCCGGATTCACAAGTAAAAAGAGAGGCTGGGGTCTTGGATTATCATTATCTAAAAGAATAATAGAAGATTATCACAGTGGAAAAATATTTGTAAAATATTCAGAATTAAACGTCAAAACTATTATTCAAATTGAATTTGACAAAGTATAAACACTATTTATTTCTTTTGCTAATGAATCAAATTGATTGTGATTTAATTTGATTTTTTTTATAAACTGCATGTCCTTCATATTAGAGATTGGTATAAGATGGACATGAACATGTGGTACTTCTAGACCGATTAATGACATCCCTATTCTTTTACAAGGTACTACTTGTTTGATTGCGAGTGCTACATTTCTTGAAAATGACATTAATTTATCATATGATTTTTTTTCTAGATCCAAAAAATTATCAACCTCAATTTTAGGAACACAAAGTGTATGACCTAATGAATTTGGATTAATATCTAAAAAGGCGATAAAGTCCTGATTTTCTGCAATTTTATAGCAAGGGATTTCTTTAGATATTATTTTAGAAAAAACAGATGCCATTATCGAGAAATATCAGTAATAATGAATTTAATAGTTCCGTTAGGAACTTTAATTTCTGCTATGTCACCCAATGATTTACCTAATAAACCTTTACCAATAGGAGAGTTAACAGAAAGTTTTCCAGCTGATAAATCTGCCTCACCATCTGCCACTAAAGTGTATGACATTTCCATGCCATTTGACTTATTTTTAATCTTGACCTTAGATAAAACCAATACTTTAGAATTATCTAACTGAGATTCGTCAATTACTCTAGCTCCTGATAAAGTTTCTTCAAGTTTAGAAATTTTCATTTCTAACATACCTTGAGCTTCTTTAGCAGCATCATATTCTGCATTTTCACTCAAATCTCCTTTATCTCTTGCTTCTGCAATAGCATTTGAGGCTTTTGGTCTTTCAATATCCTTTAATTGACTCAATTCGTCTCTTAATTTCTTTAAGCCATCTTTTGTATAATATGAAATACTACTCATTACTTTATAATTAATTAAACCATGTTATATATATACAAAAAATCCCGTTCTCACGAGATATAAAATCAAATATACAAAATATTTAAATGAAAAATCTTTTTGTTGTAATTTCACTAAATGAAAAAAATATCAATCATTTTAGCATTTGTTGTATTTACGATATTTACATGCAAAAAAGATGAAATTTCATCTAACTGCAGATATTTGGCAAATATTGAAGTTAATTATGAAATCAACCTGAATCTACCACAGTATAACCAGTTAAATTTTATTAGTAATTCAGTATATATTCCTAATATTGGAAATGGAGGAGTAATAGTAACTAATTCTGGAACCGGATTTTTAGCATGGGATGCAAGCGATCCTAACCGAATACCCACTAGTTGTTCAACAATGACTATAAATGGATTAGAATGTATTAGTAATTGCCCTGACGAAAACTCTTACAGTCTTATCACAGGACAATCTTTAACAGTAGCTCTGGAGTGCGGTCTGAAAGCTTACAGAGTTGAAATAAATGGCAGCAATCTTTTTATATCTAATTTTTGAATTATAATTTAAATTTTAATCCAAGCAAATAGTTTCTAGTAGCTTGTGGATAGTATCCCGTCCCTTCAATTGTTGTTATAGCATTAGGATCACTCCAATTATCATCATATGTATAATAATATCCGTTGGAAACATATTTAGTTCCAAACAAATTACTAACAAGCGCTGACAATACTATTTCAGAAAAGAAAAAAGTATTTTTAAAATCATAGTTAAAATTAAAATCAAGAACAGAGTAAGCATCTAGTTTTGAAAATGCAGATTCAGTATTACTCATATATTGCTCACCAACATACTTATTTAATATAGAAACCACCATATTTTCTTTAATAGGGTACAATAAATTTACCGATGAAACTATTTCTGGTGAGAAAGATATATTAGTTTTTCCAAGGTTTACTAATTCTCCGTTTAGTGATGTTACAAAGTTTTTATTTTTATTATCACTAAAAGCTGAATTAGCTTTAATAGAAATTTTATCAGATAAATTAAAAGCGGTTTCAATTTCTAAGCCCATTCGATAGCTTTCTCCACTGTTTTGTCTAATCGGAGATCCCACATCATCAATAGACCCAGTTAAAACAAGCTGATTTTTATATCGCATCATATAAAAATTAGTAGTTACATTAAGTTTTTTCTTAGTAAGATTCCAACCAAATTCAAAATCATTTAATTGTTCTGATCTTATATTAGGGTTACTTTCATAATCACTCCTTGTAGGTTCACGATTTGATCTTGCAAATGAAAAGTATAGATTATTATGATTATTAAACAGATAATTTATTCCTCCCTTAGGGTTAAAGAAATTATACTTTTTGTTTATTATAAAATTAGCAATATCATCTGTACTTCCTGATGTTTTATAATTTACATTCCTAAATTGAATATCCCCATATAATGATAGTTTAGAATTTAACTGAAAAGTCGTTTTAATATAATTACTAAAATCTTTTTTTATTCCCTTACCATCATAAAAACGATCATCTATTTGGATCCCAGCTGTGTTTTGAGCCCAAATTACTTTTCCAAAATGATCTCCATCGTACTCGCTGTATGATGAACCAAAATTCATGTTAACTTTATTATTTTGATAATTTAAAGAATAGTTTCCAACTATAAATTGATTATCTAACCACTTTCTTGTTACAAAATCTTGATTATCATTTTCTTTATATTGCTCATAATAACCAAGACCATTAGTTAAATTAAATGATAAATTAGAAGTTAGTCTTGAGTTTATAATTTGACTCCAATGTATTTGGTAGTGATCTTGTTTATAATTATCAACTTCATTGTCGTAAAATTGAATATCACCAGACTGATCAATATACATTCCAGAAGGATTATATGTTCTATCACTTTGAAGTGTTTCTTCGTCAATTCCATTCCAAGCTTGATAAGTTATTTCATGGCCACCAAAACTTAAAGCCTTAATTAACGTGTTTTCTTTTTTGTAGTTTACTTGTAAAAAATAGGATTTTAAATCAGAACTAGATCTATCAATATATCCGTCAGAATCTATCTTAGAAAGTCTACCTGAAAATTCAAAATAATCATTAAGTATACCTGTACTAAATTTAAAGGTGTTTTTAGTAGTATTGTAACTACCGATGGAGTTAGAGTTTTCAAAGTAAGGAGTTTTTGAAATTAAATTTGTTAGTATATTAATACTAGCTCCAAAGGCACTAGAACCGTTTGTGGATGTTCCTACTCCTCGTTGCAACTGAAGATTTTCAACTGACGATGCAAAATCAGGCAAATCTACCCAAAAAGTACCCAAAGATTCAGCATCGTTATATGGAATTCCATTTATTGTTATATTAGTTGATTGTGCATTTATTCCTCTAATTCTAATTCCTGTATACCCTACTCCTGCTCCTGCATCAGAAGTAGTAACAACTGAAGTTAAAGAATTAAGTAAAATAGGTAAATCTTGTCCAAGATTCTTTTTACCCAACTCATCCTTTGAAACATTTGTAAAAGCTATTGGTGCATTTTGTTTCACTCGAATAGAAGAAACGATAACTTCCTCTAAATTTTGTATCCTGGTTGTATCTTGTTTTATTTCTTGAGAAAAGAGTGAAAATGTGAAAATAAATAAAAAGTAAAATAAAAGATTTTTCATATGATAAGTTTTATCAAATAAAAAGGGGCCAATTATTTTTATATAATTAATGGTTTGTTACAAATTCCTAAACAGCATTATCTGTTCTAGGTTCAATGGGTATAATCTCAGCTATAAAGCACCCCTTTTGAGACATGACAAATGTATTGAGTAATTTTTTTCTAAAAAAATTATTTAGGGTTATTTATAATTAATTTATCAATTAATTTAATAGCTTCTTTCAATCTGGTTTCCTTATTACCTTTTAATATTACATAAGGTTTATTGTGTTTTTTTAATTCAGATTCAAAAGCATTAAACATCTCTTCTCTTTGTTTTGGTTTATCTCTTAAATCGTCTGCCTCCCATGGAATATCTATGTAAGTAAGTAAGTAAAGGTCATAAGAATTTTCAATTGCATATTTTTCAAGAATTGGGTCACAGCTACCAATGTAATAAGCCTCAGAATATACTTTAGTCTCTAATAAATCTGTATCACAAATTAAAACCTTATTAGCTTTAGATGCTAATTCATTCTCCAACTTAATTTGTCCTCTTGCAATCGGAATTAAATCAGATGGTTCACAAGTCTTTCTTTCATTGTTCCACTTATTTTGTAAGTATTGTCTCGCAAACTCTCTAACCCAAACCGAGTTATAATGTCTAGCTAGTTGTCTTGAGAGAGTAGTTTTTCCTGTTGACTCCGGCCCAAATAAGACAACTTTAATACAATTTGATTTTACTTGAC
>ENA-ORDR01000238-ORDR01000238.1-marine-metagenome-genome-assembly--contig:-NODE-238-length-28745-cov-4.699142_pt1 | contig 28745 bp, 31 predicted proteins | sample MGYA00240993_ERZ508538 | MGnify/ENA primary metagenome ERZ508538 (study PRJEB26207, sample SAMN05421999) | marine metagenome | isolation source: Monterey Bay, California, USA | place: USA:Monterey Bay... | reverse complement strand
ACCACACAGCTTATTAATGAGCTATCCACCCTGCCCCAAGACAGAACTGCGATTACAGAGGTTGTCTCGGATTACATTGACTTGCGAGAGGTTATTCGGGCTTGCGAAGTAGAGCGGAAGAAAATTAAATGACAGTAACGACTAATGAAGATGGTGGCCTCACTAACCCGAATCCTGCTGAAGATCAGACTGGTATAGTTAAAGATGCTTTGGAGGCAGGTCAAACCCCACCGACGGGGGGTAATTTTCCTGTGGGCGGTCCGGGATTTGATATGCCAAATGGGTATGCCCCAAGCTATGGTGAAAATACAGGTGGAAGTACTATGGACGCCACCATGTCCCAGTACGAAAACTTTGTAGGTAGTGAAGAGGCCATGGCTGGCATGGGGACTGCACAGGATATGGCAGATGATCCCTCAAGCTTTCTTACGCCAGAAACAACCTTATCTGGTCAAGAGCCAGATGTAGATGTTGATTCAGGTTTAATTGATCCTGACTCTCAGCAGATGGACACTGATGGCCTCAATATTGGCACTGCCACCGTAAATGCTCAACAGGTTGATCCTAACAATGCTGGTGCAACTGGCTCAGGAGTAGCAGAGACTTATGACGTTGCTACTACAGGAGAAGCCGTAGAAGGCGCTCTTGGAACAGCTGCTACTGGGGAAGTAAGAGACGAAGCTATTGTAGATGCTGAGCAGATAGACATGGAAGGCACTGCTACTGGCTACAATGCAGACGGTACAGTGAATTACACTGGGCAGGCGCTTACACAGTTTGCCAGCCAGAACATCTCTACAATGATCGACACCAGTACTGTAGCGGGTAAGATGCTTGCTGAGAAACTGGGTGAAGGCAACTACACTGATACCAAAGCTACAGTGATGGGTCAGTTAGACATTATATCTGAGCAGTTTGTTGGGCAGGATGGTGAGCCTAAGATACCTGCGTGGGCACAGGGTACTGCACGAAATGTAGCTAAGATTGCCGCCTTTAAAGGTATGACAGGCTCTGCTGCAACGGCGGCTATGTCTACGGCAATAATGGAGGCTACACTTCCTATTGCGCAGGATGAGGCCCGTTTCTTCCAGACTATTACTGAGAAGAACTTAGACAATCGTCAGGAAGCTACAATTAACAGAGCTAATGTTCTGGCTAAGATGGACATGGTTAACTTAGATGCTCGTATGGAAGCGGCCATTGTTAACAGCAAGAACTTCATGGATATGGACCTCGCTAATCTCAGCAATGAGCAACAGATGGCAGTCATCAACACTCAGTCAAGAGTCCAGTCTATTCTAGAAGACGCTAAGGCAGAGAATACCCAGCGAATGTTTACTGCTGACGCGCAAAATGATATGACTAAGTTCTATGATGAGCTTAATACAAGTATCACTAAGTTTAACGTACAGCAAAGTAACGCAATGGCTCAGTTTAACGCTGGTGAGATTAACGACACCAACCAATTTAACGCAAATATAGAGAACGATAGAGAACAATTCTATAGCAATATGCAGTATAATATAGACATCGCTAACTCTAAGTGGCGTCAGACAGTTACTTTAACTGAATCAGAAATGGCATTTGAGGCAGCCGCCACAGATGTACAGAATATGTTTAACCTTTCTGTTGAAGCCCAGAACCAGCTTTGGGATCGTGCTGACGCTATTCTAGATTATATTTGGAAGTCTAATGAAACAGCCAAAGAGCGTGAATTGCGTTTAGAAGAAGCCCGTATGGGGGCCTCATCAGCACGATCTGCGGGTAGAGCCAGCGCACTAGGTAGTTTTATGGGTGCTCTAGGTGGGGCGGCTATCGCTATATTTTAACTGAACTCGGGTGGGTAATCTGAGGTTAGTATGAATTTTGATGAAGTCTTCAGTAAGCATCAAAGAGTAGCCTTCTTATGTAATGGGGGTAAGGACAGCATAGCTGCCCTCTACTACATGAAGGACTACTGGGACAAAATGGTAGTCTGTTGGGTCAACGCTGGTGACCTTTGTCCTCACGTCGAAAGTTATATGCAAAAAATATCCCAAGAGGTACCTAATTTTGTCGCCTCTTACGGTGATGTCAGGAAGTGGCATGAAGATAACGGTTGGCCTAGTCCTATTGTCCCTGTGGACTACACTTCTTACGGACAAGCCGTCAGTGGGAAGAAACCCACTAAGATATGTGGTACCTACGAGTGTTGCCAAGCCAATATTCATAAGCCCGTGGCAGACCTAGTAAAGAGTGTAGGTGCTACAGCAGTATTTACAGGGGCAAGAGATGCAGATGAGCTTCGTGATCCTCGCCCCAGTGGAGCTTGGGCAAATGGGTCTCAGTGGTTTCAAGCTATTGGAGATTGGTCAGATGAAGAGGTCTTCGACTACCTTCGTAGCATAGGAATAACAGACCCAAGATTCTTTGGGGATGACACTTCCATAGATTGCCTCTCTTGCACTGGCTACCCGAAGTACATCGGAAGAGCAGAATACATAAAGCAACACCACCCCCAAGAACATCAAGAAGTCCAAAGAAGATACAATCTAATTAAAGCGGTGATAATCTCGTCCGTCACCCCCCTAGACGCCGCCATTGAGGTACCTAATGAAATTTGAAGACGCAATTGTTGAATCCATCAAAGGGTTTTTGAAAGGTAAAATGCCTAAGACATTGTCTGATCTGTCTGAAGAGGGCTTAACTTACGGCCCAGAGTGGTTTGACGCATTTGAAGAGACCGTAAAAAATGACGGCAAAGATGTCGTAAAGCCAAAGAAAGAAAAGAAAGAAGAAGGCTTAGGGGGTTTCCTTGATGCAAAATGAAATGAAGTTTGACGGACCTATTGCTGGAGAGAACTATACCAGCGACACAAGAAACTACCCATGGCACAGGCCCCCAGATTTAGTTGAGTATGACGATGTCGTGGAGCATCTTCTCGAAAAGATATCTGCCCCAGACACACTACCAAATATTATGAGTACTCTTAGTACAGGGGCAACAGTAGCAGGCATAACTGACTTTGTTATTTTAAATGGAATAGGTGAAGGTAAGTTTGCCATTGATATGGGGCTCTTAGCCGCGGGTCCTGTGGCTCGGTTCATTCAGATCATGGCAGATGATTTTAATGTAGAGCATGATATGGGTATAGATGACGACGTAGTCCCACTAACCCCTAATATGATTAAAAATCTAGAAGAGTCTATGGGCGAAGAAGTGCTACCAGAGACTGTTCAGGAAATCCCAGAGACAGATAACGAGGCATCGGAAGAGGGAGAGGGTTTTATGAGTCCTCCAGATGGCCCAGCACCCACCGATGAGCAAGACGCAATGCTTGGTTACTCGCAAGATTCAGAAGAACTTGAGGAAGAAATTAATGGCTAGATACTACCCAGACTCCGCTTCAGCGTTTACCTCTAGTTTTATGGCAGCATTTCAGCCGGGATTAAACTCGGCCATAAACTCCTACAAATCAGACCGTGAAGAAGCTACTAAGCGCCTAGCAGATAACTGGGCTACAGCTAAGGCAACGTATAACGCTAATCAAGCAAAGAACAGCGAGTACATGAAAATCGCAGAAGACCTTATGCCGTCTATAGAGATACCAACAGGCTTAGACCAAAAAAAGATGCAAGCTTATCTTGGCACACTTGTTAGGTACCACTCGGGTAATCCCCTCAAAGCGGCGGCCTACATGCAGAACCAGATAGCTGCTGGGGCTCTTAGTACTACTTCTGACCTAACAAAAGCAACTGGTTTGGCACTAAATTCCACCGCCATGAGACAGGAGTTACCAGAAGTTAAGACACAACTGGCTTCGCAGACTGACGACATGCTAGAAATTGAGAAGATTTCTTCTGCTCCTACTGTTGAGAGTACGGACCAAGAGACTGCTTCAAATTCTTACGAATTAAACGACTTGTCTGACGTGTCTAAAAGAGAAACAGGTTTCTTTGGGCAAGTTAAAGAGGCTCTCTTTACAGGTCGTACACCAGCTAACCTAATGCAGGATTCCCTGTATGAATTTAAGAAAGATTTAGAAGCATCTGGTGATCTAGAGTTATATAACAAGATTGCTTCTGGAGAAGAGGATGGTAGCCCCTTATCTGGTCTAGACGGCGTGACTGTAGACTTTATGAAGATGGCAGCCTACGATAAGCGGGGTACTGGTATGAAACCCCCTAACTTCTCTACTATAACGAGCCAAGAAGAGTACGATGCAACTAAAATAGGCCTAGAGTCCAATGTTTTCTCTGGTGTTACTGAAGAGTATCTTACCGCGTTTTATAAACTAGGCACTGAATACTTCTCAGGGAAGTCCATGCCAGAGAACCTCCCATCTGACTTAAACAACATCTCCAGTCATGGGGATAGCGTTAAGACGATGGCTATTTACGAGTCTCTTACTGATGAGCAAAAAAGTGAGGTGCCTAGTGCATGGACCCACCGCCTAAGAGGCATCATAAGTGCCTTCGCATCTTTAGACAAAGACGGTAGCGGGGCACTATCCGCAGACAGCCTTTTCAGCACGTTCAACGACTATAAGAGCAAGGCGAATACTCCGAAGGCCGAAGAGGAGCTACATCAGTTTGTTAGAGGAGGTTTCTACGAGGGTCTACGCATCTTAAATGCCACCGATACCCAAATGACTTCTCAAGAAAGACTTCAGCGCTTTAATCTGGCCGATACCATGGTCACAGAGATTAATGGAAATGGTATGTTTGACCCACTTCTGGCGAAGATAGATACAGCAAGGCAGGGTGTTCTACAGGCTGAGAGCTCTATTGCTCAGGCTAAGCAGGCCCCTACGTCGCAACTGAAATTCGTCCAAAATGAAAACGGTGAATATGAAGCAACTAATCTAGTACGGACTATTGTTGATGGGGCTACCGTATACAAAGATAGTAGTGGCAAAACAGTAGAGCCTAACAAAATTGCCATGATGCCTGATGGGCATATGGATGCGAAACAAGATATTCTGACTAAGCTAGATAACCGTGGTGTGTCAGCCTACAGGTCTGGGCGTAACCAGCTTGATGAGTTGTTCACTATTACAGGCCAGATGGCTGATTTAGTTGACCAAAGTGTGCAGATGTTCACCGCTAATAACGCACCTACAGCTAACATCTTAAATACTGGTTTAGTCGGAAAGGCTGTTGGTGGCTTTGAAGCTATCAGACAGAATGCCGTTGGTGCATTAGGTATGCTGAACAACATGCGGGAAGCCAACGGATCAGACCCAGATGCACAAATAGATTTCTCCCGCGCCAAGTCTACCTTTGACGCCCTACAGGCCCAGATTGAAATAGCAGAAAATGATCCGCTAACTAGTGTAGCATCCTTATACGCCTTAAATGAGGGCAAGAAAGTTCTTCTCGTCTACAAGATGGGTGTTCTTGAGGGGCAGAGCGGTACAGCCATGTCTAACAAGGACTTTGACCGCCTGATGAAAGCGGTGACTTCTACTGAGATACCGGCCTTTAAAGAATCGATCGGAGATTATGCTAAGACAAAGTTTAAGGTAATGAAGAACAACTTTAATGACATAAAGAACGACCCGCTTGTGGTTGGCTGGGAAAACCAGTCAGATGGAGTACCATTTTGGTCAGGCGACACTTTTGCAGAAACTGGTATTCAGTCTCCAGACGAGTTTTACAGCGCCCTAAATGCTGATGGAAAAGCAGGCTACGATTTCTTCATTGAAGATCGAAGCTCTTCTGTTGAGAAGGACGCACCACCCCTAGATGCACAGATAAGGCCGACTTCTTCACCTAAGTTTAAGTATATCGATGGCGCATTCCATCGCGTCGCTCCAAAAAATTAGAGGTAGTTCATGTCCGAGTTTAAGTTTGAAGCACCTAATGGGGTATTCTACCCTTTTAAGATAGAAGGGGATGTACCCACGGAAGAAGAGATGCTGGAGATTAGCCAGTTTCTTGAGGAAAATCACAAAACAAGAACTACCCCAGAAGAGTTCCTTACTCCAGATGCCCGTGCTGAGCCAGCGGCCACCCTAGCCACGCCTACCACTACGGTGGTTGGTTCTGGACCAATGGGTGCTGATGGACAGCCCGGTGTTACTGTGACAGTGGACGCGCTTAACAATAGTTTCCTGAGCCGAGAAGAAAGACAACAGGTTCTTGATCAGACTCGGGAGCGCTACGAGCAAGACCCTACCTACAATGACAGCATATTTGGAAGCTCCGTCAGGGGTGCAGACAATGTGCCCTACAGAATTCCTAACATGACTGTGGGCTTCGATGGCGATATTGATATTAATAACAGTGTTATTCAGGAAGGCGTTAGAGACGGCATAAAAAATGTTGCAGTTTTGGGTGGCGATTATGTAGATTTTGTGGAAGAAAAGATGAGGCAGCATCCTTCCTTACAGTCTTTTGTTGGAGCCGAGCCAAAGAATTACGGGCAGAAGATTCAAGAAGGCATGTCTGAGTTCAAGGAAGAAAGATTATTTCAGAGCTTAGGTAAAGAAGCATCTGGCATGGTTGGGCCCGGTGGTGTTGGTGCTGGTATCGCAAAGATAGGTGCAGGGCTTTGGAAGCTTGGCCCTAAATTAAAGGCTCTGGCTACTGGTACGGGTCTTGCTTTAGGCACCACTGCTGCAACAGACGCCGATGATGTAAGCACAGTATTTACAGGTGATAATGCTCTACTTCCAAGCGACCTAGTTGAAGGATACCTTGGTGTTGATCCTAGTGATCCAAAGTGGAAGCAGAGGATGCAGGTCCGTACTAATATTCTTCTTGAAGAAGGGACTTTAGGCACTCTACTAGAGGGAACAGTAAAGACTGCGGGGGTTCTGGCCAAGTTAGCTGGAGAAATGAGTCTTGGCACCGTATTCACAACGCTAGGTATGGGCCAGAGAACGCGCCAGCAAATGCTTGCAGTTAAGGAAATAAACGAGCGATTGAGTGCAGTTGAGGGAGCTGCTGGAGAACAGAGAGAGGCCTTCTTACGCAATCTAGCTGACGCAGTTGAGAAGCATGCACAGACAATAATTGATATTGATGATCCTCTAGTAGACCTCATCACCCTTGATAATTCTACTATGAACGCTTTCTACCAAGCCGTTGAATCAGGCGACATGGTAGCACTTGAGAGAACTATCAATAAAGCAAGACAGATACAGCAAGGTGCTATTTCTAAAGGTGGCGCCACTGAAGTTGCGGCGGGCTCTGCTCGTACAGCCACTGAAGGCACCATGGACACCACAGTAGATAGACTGGGTGGTGATGCCGCTGTAGATGAAGCCACCACAGTGATCCAAAATCAGGCACTGGGGGAGATTGATGAAGCAGATAAAGTGGTTGTTGGTCTAGAAGACGAAATAGCTAAGGCAGATGCATCCCTTAATGCCGCAATTGACGAAGACCCATTAGTGGGGGAGAGCTTAGCCGCCTTATCACAAAAGACTGGTGTAGAGTTCACCGCCCAAGGCAGTACAGGTAGGCTACAAAACATTGCTGACAGGGTAATTGAGTCTTATCGAGTACTTAAAGGCCAGAGAAATGAGGTCTACGAGACAATTGAGGGTGGTGATCTAGATACTGAAGCTCTGTTTGAGTTTTTGAGAGGCGCTAAGCCCGCACAGCTAGACGCCGCTCGTAACAGCGTTGGACGAACTAACCAGTTAGCTACTATCTTTGACATCATTGATCCCTCTAGGACCAAGCAGATTGATGTCACAGATGCTAAAGGTAAAGTCTCTACTGAGACTGCGACCATGAGCGATGAAGAGCTTCTTGAAGAGTTCAATGCCGCTCTGGAAGAGGCAGGGATTGTTGATTACGGGACTATGTTCTCTAAATTGCGTGGTCCCATGGCTTCTCTCAAGAGTGAGCTATTTGATAATGCAGATACAGCAGCTAGAGGCGCTGGGCGAGAGCTAGACCAGCTAATTAAGTTCATAGATGGAAAACTCTTGGATGGAACAGGGGATGATGAGCTTATAGAGGCCGTCGCAATGGCTAAGGCGTGGGATCAAGAGAATTTCATACCTTACTTCAGGGACACCCCCCAGTTAGCTGAGATTGCCCGTGTATTTGACGAGAGAGTTGCCTCGAGTTCTACTCCTACAGGAGTACGGGCTAACGCTGACTTCACCCCAGTCAAACAGACTGCTGCTAATAATATTAAGGGTAGCTTTTCTGAGGACGCTACTCTTTATGGAGAGAAAGTCATACAGCTACTCAGAACGGAAGCTGGTGGTGGTAACGCAGACGATGTAGTTAGCTTCTTTATCAATGAAGCCATGCGTCCACTACAGAGTAGCATTAAGTTTAACGGTACTCCTTCCGAAGAGGCGGTGGTACAGGCAGTGAATAGCTTGCAACAGTACGCAAGCCTTATAGTTAATGAGTTTCCTGACGCCGCCAAACGCATAAAGGTCTTGGAAGACAACCTACTCGCGGGTGGTAACAAATCTCGTATGCTAGGCAAGTCTCTCGATGAAGCCAGAGAAGTTGCTGAGAGAGTGAAAGAAAAAGTATTTAATGTGGAACTGAATGAGTTCTTTGCGAACAATGGTCTTCCAGTCAAAAATGCACAGGCATCATGGACTAAATTGCTCAATAATTTTGACTCTGCTCAGGATGTAGGAAGGTTCACAAGTCTAATGGACGCCGTGTTTGACGCAGGTGACCCCATAGTTATCCAAGGTATGCAAGCCGCTGTACTAAAACGAGTAAGAGAGAGCTTTATTACTTCTGCTAAAACAGTATCTGGTACACCGGGTATGAGTTTATCTGGTATTGCTAAGGACTCAGTTACGGGAACTGGTTCTAAGAGACTACTGGAAGCCCTACAAATTGCGTTTAAAGATCGACCCATAGTAGCCGAGGGTATAATTGACTTACTAGCTAGATCAGGGAATGAACAAGCTTTAGCAACTAGAAGCGGCATTATAGCTGGCTCTGATACAGCAGTTAAGAAAGAGCAACTACAATCCTTTAACAGCCTTGTTACTGTTATTCTTGGCCCCTTGAGCAGAACAGGAGCAAGAGTAAGGGCAGTAGGTACTAAGATTATAAACAGAGCGGGTGGGGAGGAAGCCTACCAAGATGCTGTAGATTTTGTACTAGCAAACCCAAAAGAGTACGCTAGGCTAACTAAAAAGCTTATGGACCAAGAATTTGGTGCAAAGACTGGGTACAAGGGGTTCATAAACGCATCCATAGACCCAGTACTAAGCTCACTAGTTAAAGCTGGTATGGTTGATCCTAATGACGCTCAAGAAATACAACAAAGCCCAGATAGAATATATCAAGCCCTAGAAATGGAAGCTATGGCTACCGAAGAAGTGCAGAAAATTAGAGATAGTGCGGGTAGCGTCTGGCGGGACATGCAAGACTGGCTGATGACTAGATAAAAATAAACCCCCCGAAGATTGCTCTAAGGGGGGTGCATTTTCGAGATAGGAACCACCCCATCTCTCTCGGGGTAAAGGATCAACTTCAAACCCGATATAAGAATTATAAGACAGCTCGGACTCTGCTGTCAAACACTCACTCGTCGTCCCCTTTAAAAATATCAACAACCTCTAAAAAAACTAGATATAGGGAGTACAGAGGCCATATTATGGACAGTAGGATTAGTCTCTTTGCCGCTTGATCGTCATCTGACTCAAAGATACACAGAATGAATAGGGCCCCAAGAGCCCATAAAGTAAACGCTATATACTCGTACATATTTCTCCTTCTATTGCGCTGATGCCGCGCCCCAGATGTTGGACCAATCGCCAGTAGTGGCTCCCTTCGCATAGTCCACAACTTTATTTTCAAAGAAGTTTGTATGCGTCACTCCTAGCATACCATCTACCCAGCTTAGTGGGTTCTTCTTCACCTTAAATATACCCTTCATGCCCAGCGCGATTAGGCGTCGATCAGCGATGTACCTAATGTACTTGCGTACCTCTTCCTTAGTCAGTCGCTCCATGTCATTCACGCCGAATGCTAAATCAATGAACTTGTCTTCCATCTCCACCATCTTCTCTGCAATGGTGTAAATCCTACTCTTAGTCTCATCAGTCCACTCACTGCGGTTCTCTTTGATGTACTCGCGGAACAGCTTAATCATGCTCTCTGTGTGCAGAGTCTCGTCAGCAATTGACCAAGCAATAATCTGGCCCATGCCCTTCATCTTACCATTACGAGCGAAGTTAAGTAGCATAACAAAAGACGAGAACAATTGCATGCCCTCAGTGAAGGCAGAGAAGGCGGCAATCTGAGCGGGGGTGTTATCACTCTTCTGTAGCTCTTGGAAGTATTCATGCTTCTCAGCCATCTCACCATACTGCAAGAACTCATTGTAAGTGCTCTCTGGCATCCCTAGCGTCTCAATCAGATGAGAGTATGCGGCTACATGGATAGCCTCTCGAGCCGCGAAGCTAGAAAGCATCATCCGTATCTCAGGCTGGGGAAACCTTGGTAGATAGTTCTTCACATAAGCCCCCGATACATCAATATCGCCTTGAGTGAAGAAGCGGAATATCTTTGTCAGGAAGTCCTTCTCAGCGACTGTCATGTTCTTTTGCCAGTCCTTAACATCCTCCATCATTGGAACCTCTGTCCAGAGCCAGTGCATCTGCTCGGACTCCATGAACGCATCAAACGCCCATGGGTAATTGAATGGCTTGTAGTAGTCCCTTCCATCCGTCAACTTTAGCTTGGCTTTCACCATTATCATTCTCCTGTAGTTTTATAGTTTTTTCTTTAGCCCTCACAGGCAAGGCACACATCACCGTCAGCGATAGCAACCATATCAACATCATCCTCAATACGTCTGCGCTCAATACGAGTACCTACCTTATCTGCCTTACGAAGCTTGTCAGACCGACAATAGTACAGGCTCTTTAGGCCCATCTTCCACGCCAAGAAATGTACGGCATGTAGGTACTTGATATTAACGTCGGGTAAGAAGAACAGATTCAAAGACTGGCCTTGATCAATATGGTCCTGCCTGTCAGCGGCTAACTCAATTAACCATCTCTGATCGATCTCTACTGCTGTCTTGAACACGTCCTTAATATCATTATCTATATCTAGGTGCTGAATAGAACCGTCGTTAGCTATGATAGAAGCCCATGTATCATCGTCGTCTAGGCCTAATTCTACGAGCTTAGCTGTTAGAAACTTATTCTTATGGACGTAGGCGCCGCTCATGGTGTCCTGACGGTACACATTAGCTCGATAAGGCTCGATAGACGGGCTTGTATTACCCATAATCAGAGATGAACTCGCATTAGGTGCGATAGCAGTCCAATGAGAGAACCTACGGGCCACTCCTTGTTCAGCGGCGTCAGCACAGGCCCCTCTAAGCTCTACTAGATAGTGATCTGCCTTGGCACACTGCTCTTCAATGTGCTTAAAAATGTTTTTGTTCCAGACCTTGGCCATAACGCTATCAAACGGGATGTTTTTCTTCTGGAAGAACGCATGGAGCCCTAATGCACCTAGTCCTATACTTCTTTCTCGCATTGCCGAGTATCTAGCTCTGGATATCGTATCTGGGGCGGTCTCGATGAAGTGTGTAAGGACGTTATCCAACATCTCCAGAGCATCCTGTATAAACAGGGGGTTGTCCTTCCATTCCTCGTAGTATTCTAGGTTCAGGCTAGACAGACAACATACTGCGGTACGTTCCTTGCTCGTAGGTAAGAATATCTCGGTACAGAGGTTGCTACCGTTTATCTTATGGCCAGCTTCTTGCAACCATGCGGGCATAGCCCTGTTAGCTGTGTCGTTGAAAATTAAGTAAGGTTCACCAGTCGTCATGCGCAGGTCTAGTAGCTTCTGCCATAAGGCTCTGGCTGATACTGTGTCTACTACTTCACCATTATGTGGGGCAACAAGCTCCCAAGTGTCGTCATAGTCACTGTCCTTCATGCTGTTCTCAATTACACGCATGAACTTGTCAGATATATTGACACCGTGGTGCAGGTTTAAGGTACGGTAATTCTGGTCCCCAGTAGGCTTGCGCATCTCCATGAATGAGATGATGTCTGGGTGGCTGATGTCTAGGAAGGCCGCGTAAGAGCCTCTACGGGTTCTACCCTGACGATATGCTAGGCAGGAACTATCATATACGCGCAGATGAGGCATTACGCCCACTGATTTATCATCAACTCCGCGAATACCTACATGTATACCCACACCGCCACCTAGCATTGATAGCCAGTTGACCTCAGACAAGGTGTCTACGAGCCCCTCTGCTGAGTCATCTAGGTAGGACAGGAAGCAACTTATGGGTAGGCCTCGTTTACCCCTGCCATAGGACAGTATAGGGGTGCTATAGGACAGCCAATGCTTAGATGAGTAATCATACAAGCGCTGGGCATGCTCTGGGTTACTTGAAAACTGCTCAGATACAGCAGAAAAGCGCTCTTGAGGGCTAATCTCTTCATCCTTCATATAGCTTTCGCGTAATCGAGTAACGCCTAGCTCATCAAATAGTGCATCACGGGATAGATCGACAGTTATACTCATCGTTTATCCCCACTTCCACCAAGAACACCACGCTCTTTGCGGTCCTGTAGTTTTTTAGCATTTCGGTGGGCCATAGTACTCATAGAGATACCTAAATCCCGTGCAAGCGCCGCAATATACCAAAGTACATCCCCAGCCTCATCAGCAATAGCTTCAAGGTCCTCTTGGGACATCACACCATTCTTATCTCGTAGGCATTTCTTAACTTTACCTGCTACTTCCCCTGCCTCTGAGCAGAGGCCTAGTGCTGGGTAAATAACCATATCCCCAACGGGGTAGATGGCTGTCTTAGAAGCTACTTCTTGGTAATCATCAAATGTCATCATTATGCTTCTTCCTTTAATGCTACCTTTAGCGCGTCTAAGTACCAAGAGGCCTTCTGGAGGTCCTGTAGAGGCTTACCCTTATAGTCGTACCTCCAAAGGTATTTCATCGTGTTTCCCTTGAGGTAGCCTCTAAACTCAATTGGCGACATGCTGGCTTGGATAGCCTCAATAGCCTCCACACTACCGTTGTTGTAATGCTGTGGATTATTAACGACATCTTCACTGATGGTATGGGCCTCTTTCATCCAAGACTCTATGCAAGTCTTATCGATAGCTGGTGCTTTTTCACGCAATGCATCCCAATCTTCTGGGGTAGCGTCATTTAACCTTCTTTGCTTATTCATATCTGTTCTCCTCTTAGTGGTCAGATAATTTTCTTGATTGTTTTTAGGGACTTCTTGTTGTCGGGCTCATCCATCCATTCCTCGGGGATAAGCTTGTCGGCATACAAGATGCCCATCTTCTCACATTCATCTCGGTAACGCGACTTTGCTCCCTTACGGATACGAGCATTGGAGTTGCTAAAGACAAATCGCAGGTCCAAGTCTGGGTACTGTTGCTTTAGAAGTTTATGCTTCTTGCGTGAGTCTAGGTCCCAGCGCCCCTTACTCTCAATTACAATTCCGTTCTCTAGAACGAAGTCAGGGGTGTAGTTGTGCTTGGTTTCAGGGACAGTGTACGGGATTTTAAATGGCTCATACTCTGCGTTGCATCCTGCCTTCTTGAGTTGATCCTGTATCGTCTGCTCTAGCCCGGATCGATAGCCTGCCTGAATAGCTCTTTTAGATGCCGCATACGGCTTTTTCATACACTACCCCGCTTGCGAGTAGGGTGTGGTTTGAAGGGCTCTCCTGCTGGGGGGTGCCTCCATAGCTCTGGTAACTTGGCGTAACAAGAGGGGCACAGCACCTTATCTCGGTGAAATACTACTCCTTCCTTTACCTTGCAGGTTGTGCATGGCTTTAAATTAGACATTGATGGCTACCTGTGGTGTGTGATCGGTTTGGGGGGACAAGGGAAGAGCAGTAGCCTTTGGATAAGGCTGTACCTCATACTTTAATGCTCTCGCGTATTCTTTTCTTTGGCTCTTGTTACCAACGAAAGTGATGTATCTATGTTTAGCACTTCTATAAACACGATTAGAGCGATCTCCTAAATGGTGCCTAGAGTGTTTTCCATCTTTACCTGCCATATCAGTTCTAGGTTTAGATGTTCCTGTAAAGAGAAAGTTAGTAGCTTGATAAACTACGCCACAATGGTTTTGTGCGGTGTCTGCATAGCTGACTACTATTCTAGGTTTTGGTAACATTTTTAAAGAAGCACTGATCAAATAACTTGCTTGATTTTTTTTATTATTAACTAGAACTAGCCTGTTCAATTCAATGACATCATGTTTGTACTCCACCCCGCAAACCCCCTTACACAGATAAGGTGAAGCAGGAGAACCATAGGTGACAATGCCAACCATTTCGTCTTTTTCAAATAATCCGTAAGAAAAAGAAATAGACGGCATCCTTCTCGCATAGTGGACGTTTAAAATTAAATATTTTACGTCGTTGTAGGATATTTTTCTAACCTCTGAATCTTTCAACTCTGGGATACCTGTGGTGTGTGATCGGTCCACACATTGACGATAAATGCTCGTCTGTTGCCTGTGTGAACACGGGAAACCCGGTGGTACTGGGATGGATCAAACATTATGAGGCGATTAAACTTCGACTGTATTCGTTCGAGCTCATCAAAGTCGTCTTTAACTGCTATCTCCAGATAGCCACCCGTAAAGATGTCCTGATACGGGTAGTAAACGAACCCTACACTTGGAGACACAGTTTTACCTGAATTAGCAAAGACATGCTCATCTTTATCTTGATGCCAAGGGAGACTATCATATCCTGCTATCTGGTTGCCCCAGTACTCAAAGCCCTTAATGTTGTCTCGGGCTTCAAGGGGTAACTGGCAGTACATCTTGTGAATTATATCGTTCCAGACGTTCCAACCTCGGGAATTATTATAATCATCAATGCTTAGCCAAGCAGTGTCTATTGGTAGGTTATCCCACGCATCAGGCGAGTTTAGCTTAGATAAAAGATAAGAACCCTCACAGATAAAGTCGTCAGTCACTAGCATCATTGTACTCCGTGTACCAAAAGTGACGTGGTTCCTTAGCCTTAGACCCTGCTTGAGGTTTGAACTCAGCGTCTGGCCAACAGGTAGCCCTGTAGTCACAGAAAGAGCAGTTCATCGGTAGCCGCTTGTTACCCGTAGGCTTGCGATAGAAGTACTCATCCTCGGGCTCAAAGCACCGCTCAAACTCTTTATCCAATTCCACTGTCCTAATTGTGTTCTCGAGATTAGCCCTAATGGCCTCCGTCTCTTCTTGGGTTGGGGTAGCCTCTACAAATAGGACCTCACCAGAGGACTTATCTGCTGTTATCCAGCCTCCCATAGGTTTACCCTGACCCGAGCTATAGCCGTAGAGCTGTGCTATATATCCAAAGTCGTCAGACTTCTTGAGGCCGTCGTAGCCGTATGCCCATTTGTTCTTAAATGCCCATGGTGAGCATGACTTTATGTCCCACACAGCACCGTCGATATCGATGTCGCTTTCACCCTTGATGGTCGTATCAGCGATATCAAAACTGACAATGTCCTTACCCCCAGTGATATTGGCGTTAGCCAGTTTAAGTAGGGCAGTTAAGTACACCTCGACAGCGTCACCAATCATCATTCGCATAATGAAGTTAGCACCACGCCGATTAGGCTTAGCCCCAGACTTCTCCATCTGAAGCTGGCACGGTGCCCGCCCGATGTTGCTCATGCGTAACCTGAATGGCCCGTTCTCTCGGCGTAGCTGTTTGACAAGTGTCTCTCTAAAGTCCTCGACAGCCTCATCTATAACTGATTCAGGCACGTCTACGGACTCACCGTTAGATAGTCTTTCCATTACTAGCTGTAATTCAGCGGCAAGAATATTGTTCATAATTTACCCTCAAATTGGTTAGGAAAAAAAAGGGGCTTACGCCCCTAAAGGTTGAGGGAAAATCAGTTAAGGTCAGCTTCGAGGTCTGCGGCGTAGCCATCAATAGCACTACTCGCGGCACCAAATGCTTCGCTTTCCATGTGCGCATTCTTGTAACCCGTCTCAATGCGCTCATTTTCTTGCTTCGCCATATCGTAGAACACTCGAAGCGTATCCACCGTGTCTGTATCCATGACGGCAGGCTCTTTATGGTCTACTGAAAAGTCGATGATGAAAGCCTTACCTTTCTTGGTAGTTGATAAATCAACCCAAACGTCTGTCATGCCTTTGCCATAGGGCAGGGCCTTCACTACGCTGTCTTCAAAAGGTATAAAGTTAATGCCCTTTAAGAACATCTGGAATGGCTGGTTTTCTATCTTAACCTTCTCACCATCAGCATTAACGCCTTCCATGGTCACGATACCCCGTAAGATACGGAATGCCTGAACGCGCTTACGCCACATTTGCTGGTCTTCATCAGATAGCTGGCGAAGAGTCTTGGCATCAGGACGGCCACAACGCATGCCACCTTTCATATCACGCGGCTCACGCTTGCGCATATCATCCATCAGGACCGTCTTGTTCACAATCTTGTACGTCTGGGGATCAGACTCTCGATATTGAAAGTGTTGTGCCAATACACGAATCTTTGCAGTCGTTGCATACACTGGAGTTTCAGAGTCGCTTAGCAGGAACGTACCCCGCTTAACGTCACGGCCCTGCTTGTCCTCTGGCTCGTACTGCACCTTGAGAAACGGTACTTTTATTGTGTCTTCAGAAGTGTTTCCCTGAAGGGCGCCTAGAAGCATTGCTACTTCACTTTGATCTACAGCTGATATTTCTGTACTGCTCATATTATTTACCTCAATGGTATTTAGTTAGGGTGTTTAGAATAGCGTTTGATAACACCCCTAGTCAAGGGGTATTTCTTCCTGCGCCATCCAGTCTCTGCCTCGAGATACTTCAACATCAAGCGGCAGTCGGAAGTCATGGTCCCAGCGTTCTTTAGCCTCATCGACTACGCCAGCCATAGCCCATACGAGAGCGGCCTTAACAGGCTCCACCTCTTCGGGGGCAACGTCACACACTATACTGTCATGGACGCTACAAATAAGTTTAGAGCGCAATCCTTCTGCCTTAAAACGGCGTAGGGCTCTCACGCAACTCAAAGGTACAATACAGCCAGTCGCCCAGCCTTGTACCGGATAATTCATTACCGCAGTAGCGTTTGTAATACGCCCATTGGCTATTCGCTTAGCTCCGGGAAAATAATACTCCCTACCACTGGGCACCTTAACCAGCCCATTATCTAATACCCCTGAGAACAGGGTCTTATGCCAGTCAGCCAGACCACTATAGATATTGAAGAACTCATCAAAGTAGTGTTGGATATGCTTGGGCTCACCAGCGCCTCGTCCCCCAAAGAGAGGACCAAAAGTATACGCCTTAGCTTGCTGACGCATCTCCTTGGTGACTTCTTCTTTGCTACACTGATTAATAATCATGGCAGTCTGCTTATGCACATCCTTACCATTCAGGATGTCAGATATTATCTGCTCATCTCCGCTTAGCTCACCAGCAACACGAAACTCTAGGCCACTGAAGTCAACTTCATATATCCAGCCGTCTTCAAAGCGTGACCGTATGGCCTTGCGCACAGGGAACTTGTTGCCTTTAGGCTGGTTCTGGAAGTTAGGCTGGCTAGAGGACAACCTACCTGTCCTAGTGATTGCCTGATTAAAGTTAGCGTGTAGAAGACCATCACTGCGCGTCCAAGTATCAATACCAGTTACAAAACTATCCAGATAAGTATTGATTGCATTCAATCTGATCATTTTCTGTAGGAAGTCCACGGCCACAAGATTGTCTTTATCTTGAGCCTGACCTACAAGCCGTTGAAGTGTCATTTTGTCAGTCTTAAATCCATGTACACTGGCATCAGCAACGCCTGACGGTATCATCTTCAATCCAGCTACAGTGCCTGTCTCTTGGTAGGTTGCTCCAACCTTCTTGCAATCTGGGCAGGGGCTATGGTTCTTGTATGGGGTGCCGTCCTTCTTAGTCTTGCGTATATAGCCTGTACCATTACAGGTGTGGCAGTGTTGCGCTACTGTTCGCTTAACAACCTTAGTACTAAATCTAACCTGCTGGTTAAACTTAGATGCAGACATACGAGGTGGGTACAAAGGCTTACCGCGCCAGTCTGTCCCGATGTTCATGATGTCCTTCCAGTGATCTTTCTTCTCAAGCCTGCGTGAGTAGATCACCATCGACAGGTCTGCACCTGAGTTTAGATTAATAGGTGTGTCGCCCATAACGTCTTGAACGATCTCTTCTAACTTAGCCTTGATGTCCTTTTTCTCAGCTCGGTAGGCATCACCTACTTCTAGGAGTATGTCCTTATCGATGTGGATGCCGTTATACTCAATCTCGCAAAGGAAGAAGAGCATCTCATTCATAAGCTTGAAGGTAGACAACAGACCTTTGTTCTTCTCTTCTTGCAAGTCATCTAACTGGGCTATGAATATCTCAGCGCAAGACTGCACGTCAGCCTCGGCATACTCAACTACCTTAGCCAGCTCTATCTGATAGAACTCTTTTCCTGCCTTAAACTCTGAATCGATAAGGTCGGACTTCTTGCGCGTCACATCTCTTCTGTCAGCTGTAGCCTTGAGAGACTTCTCTACATGGTTACCCCGAGCTAGGATGTACTCACCAATCATCGTACACCAGCCATGCTCAGGCATTGCAATGTTGATACTACGCAACCAGTTGGCGTCAAACTTTAGGTTGTGGGCAACACAAACTTCACTGCTGTTAATATCATCGACAAACTGCTTAGGATACTTTCCTCTACTCTCCTCGGGTAGCTCATCATGGTAGACCAGATGAGTAAGTACTGGAGAGGCTAGGTCCTCTTTTAACATCTCAGGGTTAGTAATATCCCGTAGAACTTTCCAGTGTATGCTGACTAGCATGTTGGACGGGTTGAACGGGCTGTTGTCTCGAGTATTATTCTCTCCGACACGGCTAGTGCCACACTCTAGGTCAAATACGCAAACTCTCTTAAACCACATATCTACTGATCTCCCCTTGAAGGAAGCACGTTACGGTGCCGTGATAGCCATTGAGCTTGTTCTTACCGATAGTGAGGTATCTGGTCATGTCGGGCTCACCGTCAGATTCTAGGGCGCCAATTCCTATAATCAGATCAAGCTCAGCGCTCTTACCAATCTTGCTACCCTCCATCTCAAATGGGGATAGTCGGGTCTTTCCCCTAGCCTCATTGGACGCCTGCGACATTGTGATGACTGCGGCGTTAGCTTTCTTACTGAACTCTCTAAGTGACCTAAACAGCTCCCGTAGCCTCTCATGTGAGGCGCCAAACTGACCAGAGATGTTTAGTTTGTCTCCTTGGTCGATGACGATCACATCAGGCTTAACAAATTCAGCAACACCCTTGAGCTGATCCAATGTGTACTCGTGGATATCCAGCATGAAGACCTTATCATCTATCTCCTGCCATTTGCGGTAAGCCTTCTCAGGGTTTAGCTCTATCTCCTCAAGGGTCATACCAGACCGACACATCTGAGCTCGTAGCTTGGTGCGCTCTGACTTCTCTTCGTTGACCACATAAAGGACACGGGCCCCTTGATCAGCGAATCCATCAGGACCGAAGCACAGGGTCACCATCATGGCTGTCTTACCCACATTGGGCGTGGCAAAGATAGAAGCGAACTCAGCTGGTCCTATGCCGTAGACCTTCTCATGTAGAGGCTTCAGGTTAAACTTCCAACGTGACGCATCAGATGCTGTCTCGAGCAGGGCTTGGGTGTCAGAGGTGGTGAAGTCGTACTGAACGTCTGGGGTAAACCCCTCTCTGTACTGGTCCAGTAGTGCGGATAAGGTGGCGAAGGCCTCTTGATTGCCCTCACTAACCTCTAAGCCTAGATTGGCTATTGTGGTGCCTGCCGCCCGTTGCCAGAGTCCAGCTATAACGTCAGTGGCCACATCATCTGCAACATCTTCTGATGATACTATGTTCTGGATAGCTGTCTTAACACCTGACCTGTAGGCATCAGTAGCTATGGGGAAGGCGTTGTCGTATAGGATTGATAATTCTGCGGGAGAGATATCTCTCTCATATTTGTCATGTGCCGACGCGATAGTCATGTACAGATCACGGGCTTCATTCTCAAACAAGGTGTTCTTTAGTCTGGTTTTATTTGCGCTATAAAATTCATAGCTCAGTAGTTTATTCAAAAGGATATTGTCCACAATACCTCCCTCATCTCATTGATTGAGGGGGGATGATATCAGACGTAATTACTTATTAGAACCCCTGATTAAGGGTTCTTACTAAATATGTTGATGGAAGTATCAGGTGTATACTAAAAAAGGCCCCTGTAAGGAGCCTTTCAATTCATTTGCCTTTAAGCTTGAGCTTACTCAGGTCGGGCAATCCCACCCCCCTACGCTCTTTAATATCCATAGTGGTTCCGACACAATTTGGAGTAGATTTTTTATAGTCCTCTAAAATTGCTTCTATCCTCACCTGCTCTTCCGCAACCTCTTTAAATGATCCATCTATATCTAGATCAATTAAAAGTATGGCTCTAACCTTCATTGTAAAACCCCTTCTATTTGTTCCTCAGTCAGATATTTAAGGTCCCTTGCTAAGAACTTGACACTGGTATCAACAGAGCCTCTTAGCTGCCCACGAATAGTTAATGACTTTTTTGATGCATCCTTGTCAAGACATACAATAACTCTGCTGTAATTTTGTAGTAGGTCTCTTTGTCGCAGAGTTAAACTCGTACCTAAAAGAGCAACCCCTGTGTACTTACCAGTAGCATACACAGCACAGGCACTCGCTGCATCTTCTACTAACACAGCAGTGGGGGCAGTCCCTACCTCCAATAGACTGGTGAACTCACCATAGCTACGCCACTTAGGCTTAACTGATTTATCCATGCATCTACCAACACAACCCATCTGGTTGCTACTATAGAAAAGGACACGGCGCTGGGTGGGCTCGTACCTAACAGTAATAGCGCGATCCATGTATGCTTGTTCGCAGTGATTATCTTTGAGGTATTGTAGTGCTTCGGGATGGCTCCTTACATCAGATACAATCTGAGGCATTCTAGGTAGCCTTCTAGCTCTTTGTGAGGTAGCGCGTCCGAGGTACTCTTTGATCTCGCCATTATTTCTACCCACTGCCTTTTTACCTACTGCATCACAGCTGGCTCGAAAACAATTCCATAGCAAGGTACCATCTGATTTAGTGACGCTTAGAGTCTTACGCCCGCCACAGAAGGGGCAATCTACTCTGCGCGTCTCTCCACTCATTATCTGAAGTCTTTGTACAGTGACTAACTGATCCCGATATGCCATTAGAGATTGATGGGCCATGAGGTAACACCTCTAGCCCTCTCCATAGCCATGTACTCGATCAGCCAAGTACTAGGCATTACGCCCGTATCAAACTCAATATCCTGAATCTTGTTACGCTCACGGCGTATAGCCACTTCAATTGGCTCTAATTGTATATCTATAACTGGTTTAGAATCTATCATGCTGTCTCCCGTTTATGTATTGGAGCCCCCCGTAGCAGACAACGCGAGGGTACCTTACAAATTACATTGTGTCTACCCTTATTTAAGGGTCTTAGTTATGACGCTAGAAGCAAAGTAAGGAGTTAAGCTATTGATATCATTGTAGATCAGCACAACCTGAAGGTCGTAGGTTCAAATCCTACTCCCGCAACCAAAGTACTGATTTAATTAGATAAAAATAATTTATTTTCACTTCGCTTCCAATTTACTCCCAAAAATAGGGAAGTTAGGCGAATCTTTTGTTCATGGCTTGGCTAGATGTCGTCTCATCGAGAATCAGGTAGATGCCCAGAACGTCTCTAGACTTGTGTCCAGTAACCGATCTCATCTCGTCGTCAGTACATCCTGCGTTAGCCATTTCGGTAGCACCTGTTCGCCGTAGGTCAGACATAAATAGGCTCTCATCTATCCCAGCAGACTTTCTGACTTTAGCGGCATGCTTAGAGTATAGCCTGCGATCATACGCCGTTCCTGTCCCACGGTAAAACACGATGGTGTCTGTCTTCTTAGATCGCGGAGCTGAGTCTAGTCGCTCTCTTATGGCTTGTGTCTCTGGTATGGCTACCTTGGTCCCCGTCTTCTCTTGAACAAAAGTGAAAACACCATTTTGATAGTCTGACCAACGAAGTTGTCTCATGTCACCCGGTCTTTGGCATAGGTGATGGCATAAAAGGACCATGGTACCGAGCCCCCAGTACCCCATTTCATCAGCTTGATGCATAAATTTAGTAATTTCAGGCTGTGTCCAGCGTTTTGTGCGTCTTTTGAGGGCTTTTAGGCCCATTTTGAAGAAAGGATTGGTACTTATTCCCTTACCGTGCCGCATTCCAACGTACCACACACGTCTCAGAGCCTTCATGCTATGAGTTGCACGGTGTTTGGATACTTTCTCTTCAATTTGTTGCTTCAATTTGTCAGCATGGGCTGATGTTATGCTTCGGTAGAGCATGCCACCAAAGGGGGAACCGCTACTTGTACTAGAAGTCAGGGCATGTTCTGACGCAGTCCGTAATACTAGGCGGTAATGTGTCTTAGAATTCTCTGCTAAATCCTTAAACTCTGAGGTTGTGAAGTAGTAGGCTATCAAGCCATCCACAGTGCGGTCAGGTATAGCAATATTGTCAGCTAAACGCCTTTTGTGGTCTTCGAGCTCTTGCTGGATGTGGTGTGAGTAGGCTTTTGCCTCATGTTCGCATGTGAAAGTGGTCCCAGAGACGCCAAGAGCATCTCTAAGATACTTTTTAGGAACAAAGCGCCATACTTTTCTACCCTTTGTATAATCTTCTTTAATAAACTTCATGTATTCTACTCCCGTAGGTTATGTGTCCGACGAGATTAACTAAGGGTCTTTGTTGTGTCAAGTGTTGACTTAGTAATTCACTATGTTAGTATGCGCATAACAAGTGTTGTTTCCGACCCACCCCAACATTTGTGACTCCTGTTGGTTCCTCCCGCCAACACCAAAATCCCTCCTTGCTTAACGGCTTGGGGGGATTTTTTTATCCTGCGCGTCAAATAAAAAAAGACGGCTTGAATTAACAAACCGCCCAAACCATCTGGTACATCTTTTAGATGTCCATGAAGATGCCCTCTGTGCAGACTTCATTGTTGAATAGGGGTATCGTCTCAATCTCCCCTGATGAAGTGCATATGAGCTGGACCTTTGTATTACTTCTCAGTGCATCTGTAAGGGCGTAGATTAGGGCGATGGCTTCTTGTCTGTCCATTGTAATTGGATTGTTGTTTTTCAAGTGGCTGCTCCCAATTTACGGCAGAAAGAATCTCCTGCGCGTCAAATCCTTTATAGGGGCTTCTATACCGATAGCAATACATTAATTAGCTAGGGGCCTATAACATAGCAACATAGAAAAAAATGGGTAGGGGTCGGATTGCCTAAATAACTAAGGGCCCTTGTAAATTACCTATATACAGCCATAATAGGGGGGCAGTCTAACCAACTGCTCAAACCAAACTAAAAAAGGATCAACAAAATGAATTATCATTTATCAGTAAAAAGCCGAAATAAAAAGACGGGACCGATTCCCGTATCTACTAGTAGCGCCAAAACTTGCCCCGATTCCTGCCCATTAAAAAAGCATGGATGCTATGGTGATGCCGGGCCCCTTAATTGGCACTGGAAAAAAGTTACCGAGGGCCGGGCTGGGGGCAGCTGGTCCGATTTCCTAGAATCAATAAAAGCAATTAAACCCGACCAACTATGGCGCCATAATCAGGTTGGGGATTTACCCCCCAGCGCCGACAATGCCGAATTGATCGACGCCGATCAGCTGGCGCAATTAGCCGAGGCCAACACTGGCCGCCGTGGTTTTACCTTTACGCATTACAACCCCGCTATAGGAGACAATGCCGAGAATATAGCATCAGCAAATGCAGCAGGGTTTACCATCAATTTATCAGGCAATAATCTGAACCATGCCGACAAGCTGGCCAGCACTAAAGCTGGGCCCGTGGTATCAGTATTACCCGCCGAATATGGACGGCGCCATAAGGGGACAGAATGGCTGGAAACAATGCAGGTTTTTAGGCGCCGAATTAAAGCACTACCAAACAAAACCCCAAGAGGTAATAAAATAGCCATTTGCCCAGCTACATTTATGGATACAAATTGCAAAGATTGCGGGTTGTGCCAGAACTGGCATCGGAACTCGATAGTCGGATTTCCTGCCCATGGCCCGAGCACTAAAAAGGCCGATTTAATCGCTAGCACTGGGGCCACAATATGAAGCCCCTATATATAGCGCTCGGTTATCTGGTTTTTTGGTACTTAATTATTCGGCTGATAGTTTGGCTATTTAGTTAAAAGACCAAAGGCCCCCAGTACAGGGTTATAGCTGGGGGGTTGTATTACTTATATAAGCAATAGTATAATCCAATCAGCGCTGGCCCTTGCTGGCGCATTTAACCAAACCAAAAAAAGGATCATAAAAATGAGTTTTGAAGATAGAGATTTTAAAATAGGCCAGATTGAAGGCGAAATTCTGTGTGATGCGCTAGATGAATTTATCGAGGTCATGATCGAAGAAGTCGGCGCAAGTAAAGCCGAGATAAAACATAGCGTAGTTAAAGAGCTCGAGTATTTTTTAAGCCTAAAGAATATTAAATCCGACGGATGCAAACAAGTTTATATCGGAAATGCTAAGTAACCCAAACCAAACCAAAAAAGGATCAACAAAATGACTATTCATTCTAACGTAATAAGCTTCACCAGCGCCGTAGCTGAGACTCAGCATCAGGGCCCTATTTTCCCAGCACTAAATGAGACAGCATTTGAAGCCGAATTTAGGCCCATATATAGTCCAGTCGATGGGCGGGCAGTCAAGATTGACGAAAGCATAGGGCGGGCAGTGGTCCGAACTGATAACGACGACGTGCTAGGCGTGGTTGGTAAATCATACGGAATTGCACAAAATCAGGGCCTGCAATCGGTGGTGGCTGAGGCCTGCGAAAATGTATTGCCGCGCAACTATTTACAAAATATAAAGTTAAAAGAGACCACCAGCAGTAATGGGGCATTTACAAAATTTACCTACGAATTCCCGAATGCTGCCCAGCCGATTAAGCAAATGATCAGGAGCCTAGCGGGTAACCATATAGCCGAGACTGTTTTAAATTTCCGCGTCTCGGTGGTGAATTCATTCTCTGGCCGAACCCCTGTAATATTACAAGCTGGGGCCGTCGATCTGGTTTGCCTTAATGGGATGGTGTTATCTAATTTTGATACCGAGAAGCGGCGCCATACTTCAGGATATAACCCCGAGGTTTTTGCTAAATTCTTAAAGACTCAGGCCGAGCAATATATAGAGCGCATCCAAGTATGGCAACGCTGGGCCGAGTCTCAGATTACCCCAGATCAGGCCGAGACAACGCTACTAGCGGCGGGAATGAGCCCGCGATTAACTGGCCAGCTAATGGACCAGATGCACCGCGAAGCGCTAAGCAGGGGCCAGACGATCTGGGCTCTATATTCTGCCCTTACTTATTACAGCTCTCACAATAGCGCTGATTTCGCCGTCAAGGGCAGTAGCACCCGAGACAATGTAGCCGAGACTCTATACCGTCGGAGCGCTGAGGTTGCCCGCGTGGTAGGTTCTAGGCCATGGGCTGAGCTAACAGGCCGAGCGGCATAATTAAACTAACAGCCCCCAGCAATGGGGGCACACTAAAAAAGGATCAACACCATGCAAAATAATAGAATACCAACCTCAGTATTAACCGAGCAACTGGCCAAAAATCCAGAATGCTTTAACGTGGGCCGCAAATTATCGGCGTCATATACTCAGCGAAAAGAGCAGGAAATCAGCGCCCGAGCTCAGGCAATAGCCCGCCAATATTTGGCAGATAAAAAGGCCGAGCGAGAGGCCCGGTTAGATAACTGGTTTTTTGGCGTCATGGCCGCTGGGCTGTTTATCTTATTTGTATTTAGTGGCGCTACCGATATGGGGGTTATTTAATGTTGTTCAGAGAATTAGACGCCGAGATCGCCGAGTTTAAACAATGGGCCCGCGACTTTTATATTTCGGGCCAAGCAATTGATAGAGAATTTTGGCACCCGGTGGTGGTGGCAGAATGCGACTTAATAAACCTTGAAGCTAGGCAGGGGCAATCCTTAGCCCACATGACAAGCTGATCACTTGGCCGCTTCGATCACTAAGCCCCCAGCAATGGGGGTTTTTTTATGGCCGCAATAAACCCCAGCAATAAGCGCCCGCAATGCCCGTCTAAGCCAAAAGAATTTAACCCTATACAATTGGCCCAGCCCCTGAGTAAATCACTGTAAGGTATCTTTAAAGACGTTTTAAGTATGCATCCGCCGAGCCCACCCGAACGAATATGATTTTTGTAAATGCCCGAGCGCTGGCCCCAGATATCATAGGGCCGAGACTTTTTAGGTCTGAGCCCGAACCAGCTGGGCGCCGTTATTCTAAAGGAATGCGTGGAATCTTATTCCCGAGAATTATTCCCGTAGATTATTTTTTAGATTGTAGGTCAATCGCTGAAACCCTTACAGGACGTGGGCTGTAGGCCAGCTAGGGGGACGGGCGAGGGCCATGGGGGGGTGGGGGCGTTAGCGTATACCCAGCTGACCAGAGATGGGAAAATGACAACTGTCAACGAGGCGTGGCTAGGTAGCACTAAGTCCTATAGATTCGTAACTGTAAATGTCCTTGTACATCTTAGGGGGCATTTTGGGGGGAGGTTACAGAGAAAGTGTCAACAACCCTTTATTTAGGGTATAATTTATTGACTAAGCCCTACATCTTGTGTATGGTCCGTAATGTTTACTGGGAGTAAACGGGTAGGTCTTTCTTTTTTGGCGAATGAGAAAAGATCAAATGAGTACAACAAGCAACGACATTGTTAAAATTAAGCTCGACATAGACGTTGAGCACGACCTAGAAGTAGATTCTGACGGCATTCTCCATGTCGTATCTTATATATACCCCAATGAAGACGAAGAGCCTGTTGAAATGCGCACTAGCATTGAAGAGTTGCTCGAAAGCATCATGGAATACTACTCTGAAGACCTCTCTAGAGAAGGTTTTGGACAGATGTATGTTGTAGGCCATGAGCTACGGCGTATAGCTGAAGGTATTATCGCCTCAGCGGAGGCTTTAGAGGACATTATTATGGGCAATCAAGCCTGTATGTTCGATGACATAGACAATCCAGACGGTAACTACCACTGATATGGCTAATGAAATGTATTTCAGCCATGAGCTGGACAAGATATCTAAGTCAGACCTTATGGAACAGTACATTAGGCTTAGACTAACGCAGACTTATAACGTAATTCGCCATAAGTGTGAGAAGACTGACCTTAATTTCGACTTTATCTTGGATGACTTGGCGCCATTCCCCTTAAAGTGCCCAGTATTGGGTATAGAGATAGACTATTTTAAGAAAGGGCATGGAGGATCAAACTTTAGCCCGTCTATTGATCGAATGACCCCAGAAGAGGGCTATGTGAAGGGTAATGTAAGGATAATCTCGCAGAAAGCGAACAGATTAAAGCAGGATTCTTCAGTAGAAGAGCAAGTACGCCTTCTAGCCTACTCTACAGGAGTAGCTGAAGACGATATTCATAAGATGCTAGAGGGATAGCCATGAGCATGGCCCCAGATAAGACAGTTAACCCCAGTAGTGACAAGAGCATACCCCTATCAGAGGGGGGTAAAGGTGATAAGGCTCGTAAGTCTACGTCAGATACGCGCAAGGCGTTTGGTGATGGTTATGATGCTATTGATTGGAGCAAGAAGAAGTAATATCGGGTCTACCTCTATATATAACCCCCCAGCCAACAACTGGATTTTAGCATGGATTTAACTGTTTGTCTAGTAAAATCCCTTTCTGTTGACACTAATACCACCCCCATGATATAACTACACTAAGTCAAACCTATGACTATTTCCAAACAAACATACTCAATAAACCTCCATTACATCCGTGCTGCAATTGAAAAGAACACGGGAATAAGGCTCTCGTTGGAGAAAGTCCGACAGTACCTTGTAGAGGAGAAGCTTATTACTCCCCGACAAGCTAAGAAGTATGCCCAGATATTTACTGGGTATGACGACTTTTACGGCTCAGACACTCCTTCTCGTACTAAAGAGAACCCCAGTGAAGTTTACCAACTTGCTGAAGAACTGGAATCTAAAAGGTAACTTTTTATATGAAATACAAGAATGCGAAAACAACTAAGGCTAACTGTGGAGCGTCTGTTAAGGCGGCCTCTGGTGGCTACATGTCCGTATCGGGCAACGGAATTAAGGTTGACGATATGAAAGAGCCTAACTCGGGTTACTCTAGAGGCGGTGTACCCAAAGGTAAGCCTAAAGGACCAGCCCCGTATGACGATAGTGGCACTGGCCCTAAGAAAAGCCCTAAGCCAAAGAAGAAGACCAAATCAAGTACCCAAGGGCCAAAGTCAGGACCAAAACCTAAGACAGGTGGAACTTCTAAGCCTACTTCTAAAAAAGCTCCAATGTCTTATCGAGGCTCTGGTAAAGGAGCACGTCGTCGCTAATCCAAAGGGCAAGGCTAAGTGCAAGACTACTAAGGCTGGTAAGAAGGTCTGCTACGGGCAGGCTGGTAAGACTAAGGATGGTAAGAGGCGCGTACAACCGGGCACCAACAAAGGTGATGCTTACTGCGCTCGTTCTATGGGACAGATGAAAAAGCACCCTAAAGCAGCCAAAGACCCTAACTCCCCCTTACGATTATCTCGTAAGCGCTGGAAGTGTAAGGGCTCTAAATCCACAAAGTAATCGGGACGCCTAT
>ENA-ORDR01000237-ORDR01000237.1-marine-metagenome-genome-assembly--contig:-NODE-237-length-28786-cov-6.585879_pt1 | contig 28786 bp, 23 predicted proteins | sample MGYA00240993_ERZ508538 | MGnify/ENA primary metagenome ERZ508538 (study PRJEB26207, sample SAMN05421999) | marine metagenome | isolation source: Monterey Bay, California, USA | place: USA:Monterey Bay... | reverse complement strand
TCGTTTAAGTGATCTTTGACTTTTTTCATAGATATATTTTTGATAGTATAGTGGTATTGTTCTTTGTATATTATATATACATAGGCTTAACTAATACATAACCATACTTATTATGAAAAAATTTAACTCACTTTTCTTTGTACTGTTTGCATTCATATTGGCCTTTCCAGCTTTCGCTGGTGATAAGGGATACGTTGGAGAAGAAGGAACTGAAATTGAGGTAACTAGGGTTTCTAGTCCATCTCCTGAATACCCACGTCGTGCGATTAGACTTGGTGTAGAAGGTTCTGTAAGACTGGAATTTGACGTTGATACTGATGGGTCAGTATTAGATCCATATGTTGTAAATAGCAGCCCTGCTGGTGTTTTTGATAGATCTGCAATTAAAGCAGTAAGAAAATTTTTGTACCAGCCTCCTGTCTACAACGACACTTCTGTAAAGGTTAATAATGTACAAATTGTTCTTACATTTAGGCTAGCAGACTAACTAACTAAAACTATATAACCACAGGTTTATCATGCCGATAAGACTCCAGTTACTCTTGTTTGGGGTGCTTGGTAATGTATTGGTTGCTGCCATATTTATATTTTCTTTTGATTATCGAGAAAATATCCAAGAAGACTCTTCCAATGAGTCGCTCTTAACTCTTTACGAATCAGCTTGGTATCAGACGTACAACAAATCTTTTGATGTTATGTCTAAATGGTTGCCAGTAACCGGCGAGAACGCATCATACTGGGAAGAAGATTCAGAAATTTTTTTAGACGAAGTTGCGCCAAGCAACATTTTCACAAATCCATTGCTTGATACTATTAGTGCCGACAGAATTGGCGATGCTCAATATTTAATTGAACTTTTCTTTGAGGAAGAGTTAGATTATGGAAACTTAAGCTATGTTATGGCTTATAAACCTTCAGGCCAAAGAATCTATTGCGGTAGTGCCTTAGACTTATTGGGAGTAGATCCCTGCTCTCCTGCAGCGCGACCTGACTTTTTTAGTTACCTAGATTCATTTTTAAAAGAGGCCTCTTCTAGACCAAGGCAATCCATTGTAAAAATTAAAGATAATGAAGCAGAGCAAGCCTCAACAGTTAATCAAGCTTTAACGTTCCCGGTTAAGGTTGAAGGTGAAACTATTGCTGTCATTGCCTTGGGCGTAGATATCAGAAAGGGACTAGAGATCTTTGAAGATGAGTTTGAAGTGAGAACAGCAATTAACACTGAATCTGGATTAATTTCACTGAATGATTACTACCAACAATTTGGAGATGTTGAAGACGATTTATTTGATTTAGAAAATTTTACTAAGTTAACAGACAAGGCTAGCTCCTTTAAAGAGCTTCATGGTTCGCGTTATTCAGAGAAAGATACTGAGCTTGGTACGTCAGTCACCCTCCTCCCTCTTAGCGCATACCTATCAGCTGACGAAGCCCAATTATTTATATTTAAGGATGAACGAGAGAATATATTAAGGGCAGCAAATGTACTTAATCTTACATATATTGCTGCTATTTCATTTGTAATCTTCATTATTTCTTTGATAGCTTTTATTACTACTAGGACTTTTGGAGGTATCACTAGGGCCATTGAGGTCTTAGAAGGTCTAACAAAGGGTGATCACACCCAAGAAATGCCTGTGAGAAAAGGGATGCTTGCATCGGAAACCGATGAAGTTGGTCAGCTTTCTGCGGCTTTAAAAACTTACAAGGCTCATCTTGTTGAAATGGAGTCAATTAGAGAGGAGCAAGGTAAGCGGAGGCACGAACGAGACGAGGTTATTATTGAAAAGATGTCGGCTTTAGCAGATCAATTGGATGGAAGTGCAAGAACTCTTATTCTTAATGACATTAAAAAAATGAAAGATCTTGCTGATAGTTCAGACCGAAATGCAAGCGAAGAAGCATCGGTTGAATTAATGCTTGTAGCTTTCTCAAGAATGTCCGATGAAGTTGGTGGTTTGATTGATGCTAGAACTGGTGAAATGGAAACAGCGCGAGACGAAGCAAGGGATGCCAGTGATCAAAAGACTAAATTCTTTGCCAACATGAGTCATGAGCTGCGAACCCCGCTGAATGCAATTTTAGGTTACGGTGAGATGCTCTACGAGGATTGCGAAGATCTTGGCTATGACGACTTGCTTCCAGATCTCAAGAAAATTACTTCCTCTGGATCTCATCTCCTATCGTTGATTAACAATATTCTAGATTTATCGAAAATTGAAGCTGGAAAAATGGAGCTATTTATTACGAGTTTTGAGATCGAGAACATGGTCGAAACAATCAAGAATATTTCTGAGCCACTGGCCGCTAAAAATGATAATGGCTTTGTTGTTAATTTTGATGGGGCCATGGGGTCTATGTCCCAGGACGAGACTAAGCTTAGACAATGCTTAACCAATTTTTTAAGCAATGGTTTTAAATTTACAAAAAACGGTACCGTCACTCTTGATGTTAGATCTAGATCGGTTGAAGGCGTTGAGTTTATTGATTTTGCCGTGATAGACACAGGCGCTGGCATGAGTCCTGAAGGAGTAGCCAAGGTTTTTGAAGAATACACACAGGCTGAACGTTCCACTTCTGCTAATCATGGTGGAACAGGCTTAGGTCTTCCCATTTCTAAGAAATTTGCTGAAATGATGGGCGGTGATGTGGTGCTGACCAGTGAAGAAGGCGTTGGCTCAGTCTTTACGCTGTCTGTTCCACGTGAATGCGCAGAATACAATGAAGATGACGTTGATAGCAATGTCATAAATCTAGATGCAGATGATAATCTTGTAGTTCTTGTTGATGACGATGTAGCAATGCATGATTTGATCAAAAGAACGATATCTAAGCTCAGCTTAACTCTTATTGGAGCTACAAATAGTGAAAAAGGCATGGAGTTAATAAGAGAGGTTAAGCCTAAATTAATACTCTTAGATGTTCTAATGCCAGGTAGAGATGGATGGTCCTTATTAAAAGAATGCAAAACTGATAAAGAGCTAAAAGATATTCCTGTCATTATGATCAGTCAATTAAATCAATCAAATCTAGCAGCTTCTTTAGGAGCTAATGACTACCTAACCAAGCCCATTGATAGATCTCACTTTGTTAACACTGTGCAACGCCTTCTTGGTACTGGTACTAAAAATCAAAAAGTCTTGGTGATCGATGATGACAAAGACGTTAGGGAATTGCTTTCAAGATTACTAAAGGATGCTGGTTATAGACCAATTGATGCTCGTGATGGTAAAGAAGGACTTGAAAGAACAAAAGATGAGCCAGCTCTTATTATCCTTGACCTAGAAATGCCTCGCATGGATGGGTTTGAATTTCTTGATAATTACATCAAGGATGTGCCAGAAGAAAAAAGAGCCCCTGTATTAGTATTTTCAGGAAAAGATCTAACCGATGTCCAAGAAGATCTTTTAAAAGAAAGAGTTGTTGGACTGGTTAAGAAAGATGATGTATCCATGGATAATCTATCCAAGATGATACAAAGTATTGTTAAAAGCTAGGGATTAAGCAGAGCTTCTATTTTTTCTAATAACCGCTTGAAGTCTACAGGCTTCGTATCAAAATCATCCGCTCCACACTCGAGAGCTTTTTGCTTATCTGATTCTAATGCGTGAGCAGTCAAGGCAATAATTGGTATAGAGTTAATTGAGTCATCAGCTTTAGCTTGTATGGTTGCTTCCCAACCATCAAGAACAGGCAAACCCATATCCATTAAAACTAAGTCAGGAGTATCGCTCCTCATCATATCAAGTCCAGCCTGGCCATCAAAAGCCATAATAATTTCATAGCCCCTTCTAGTTAATCGACGTGAAAGCATATCTCGATTCATTTCGTTATCTTCTACATAAAGTATTTTTGCCATAATTAGTCTCCTACTAACTCGCTATCTATTAATTTAAATCTATTTCTACCTGATTTTTTTGCCTCATAAAGTCTTTCATCTGCTTTATTGGTTAAGTCAGCCGAAGTGTTAGTTTCAGAGGAAAATGCAACGCCTCCGCTTGAACTAATTTTAATATCAACACCATCAAAATTAACAGTATTATCATTAATTTTAATAATTAGCTTTTTGCAGAATTCAGCAGCTTGATCTTGGTTTAAGTACAAGATTGCCAAAAACTCTTCGCCTCCAATTCTGCCAACAATATTTGGAGAGGCAATTTCTGATTCTAGCAATTTTGCGAATGAGATCAAAACAGCATCGCCTCCTGCATGACCATAGGTATCATTAACCTGTTTAAAAAAATCAATATCAAACATAATGGTCGTAAATTCTCTGTCTTGAGATTCATTGGCTTTTTCCATCGCTTCATCAAGGGCATCAAAGACTACTCTGCGATTGAAAATACCAGTTAGCTGATCGGTTGTTGCTTGAATGTGAAGCTTATCAACTAATTCCTTTTCACGCTCTCTCCAAAATTTTCTCTCTAAGGCAGCTACGACCTTTGCCAATAAAATAGTGCCGTTGATTGGTTTTGGAAGGTAGTCCTGAGCTCCAAGCTGAATGCATTTGGAGATACTGTCGACATCATTAAACGCAGAAACCATTATCACAGGAAGAGATTCAGAATTATGTTCCTTGCGGAACGTCTTTAGTAACTCTAGCCCATTGATATCAGGCAAAATTACATCTAATAGAATTAAATCTGGTGTTTTCTTAAAGACTTCTTCTAAAGCGGTTGTTCCATCATATGCAGTCCTACAGGATAAGCCTTGCATGGAAAGTCGTCGCTGAAGAACTTCGCAATTAGTTATGTTGTCATCAACAATTAGGATATCTGATTCTTTAATATCGTCATCTAAAGTGATTGAATATTCAATATCACCCAAAGATTTGAACAAAGATTCAGCAGATTCAAGCTGATTAGATGAAGTATCATTATTAGGATCTATCGATTCTCCCCTAATGTAGTCGACAAATACCTCAATCGCTTTTTCTGTCTCCCTTGCTAAATTAATAATTTGTTGAAAATCTTCTAGTGCAGATTCCTCTAAATCATCCTCATAATCTTCCATTAAGATTTCGCTGTAGCCTATGATTGCGTTTAATGGAGTTCTAAGATTATGTCGAAGCTCAGAATATTCTTCTGGAGTTTTTTTAGACGTTTCAGCATTGATACCAGTGTTTTGTAAAAAAGCCACTTCGTACTGCTCTATTAAATGATTGCAGGATGATTTGATCTGTGCAATCTCATCTTCTGAGGTTAGGTCAGCATCATTAAGAACTTTCTCAACCATATCAACGTAATCAAATATGGCATTTGCAGGCGTAATAAAATCTTGCTTAATCTGGGTGAGTAAAATCTCTTCAGCGCCTTTGGAGGCTTCTTTTGGTGTTAATTTATCCATGGTTTTATTTTTACTTGCTCTTAAATGAATCTAAAAAATTAGGCCTATGCATCAAGTAGCCTTGACCAATCTTGCAGCCAAGATCTAACATTAGCTGCTTATCCTCCTCAGTCTCTATGCCCTCGCCAATCATCTCTAAATCTAGATCACTACATACCTCAGAAACAAAACTAATAAGCCTTGCTGTAGAGGGATCTGTTACGTTGAAAGTAAAATGTTTATCTAGCTTTACCACATCAATAGGAAGATCTCTGACATATTTCAAAGAGGCATAACCTGCACCAAAATCATCTAGTGCAATTTTAATGCCCTTATCTTTTAAAGTTTGAAGAGATTCAGATGCAATGTTTATGTCTGCAAGCTCAGCAGTCTCAGTTACCTCTAACCCAAATTGATTGGGAGCAAGGTTATGCTTTTCTACGAAATCAGTGAATATTGAACAAAATTCTGGATGCATGATAGTGTGAGCAGAAACATTTAAATAAAGAGTGGCATCCTTGAAACCAATTTCTTCTTTTATAGCAAAAAATTTTTCTAGCTGTACCAGAGACTCAAGTACAACAAGGGAGAATAAGCTCTCACCTTCAATTTGAGGGATTATCTCATCGTTTGGAAGATATCCACCCTCTCCATCTTGAAGTCTCAGGAGAGCCTCGATGCCAGTAACCTCGTTTGTTTCAAGGTTTACTTGTTTTTGATATGCCAGCTCAATGCGTTGATGCTCGATGCAATCAATAGTTTTTCTTAAAGCATCTAGACCTGATCGTGAAGAACAGAGTAATTCGATGAGCATAATACCGCTAGATATATCTACTGGAATCATGTGGACGCGTGTTCTCATAAAAAAGTTAATATTTCTTAGAGAAATTTCTATCGGAGTATCATAATAAAGAGCAATTGAATCTAGATCACCAAAATTATTTTTTACCTGATCATCAATTTTTACAACCGAAAGCTCATCTAAACTTTGTAAGTTAAAAATATAGTTTGCTGCAATGTTGGCCCATGCTATAGATCCATCTAGCTCATAAATAATATAAGGGCTTGGATGATGAAGCAGTGACTTTGTGAGGTAATTTAATTCTTGATCTTTTTGCATGATTTTTCAGCCGTATAATTTACTCTGTTTAATTTGATCATCAACAAGCTCAACAAAATCTTCTGCAAAAGTAATTTTAATAAAATCCCAAATTTCTAGATGTTTAGGTTCTTTAAAAAGAGTCTTAAATGAAATTAACATAGCACTCCACTCCTCTTCATCCAGCATGCCGATCTTAAATTGATAAAATTGATTTTCTCTGGCTCGAAGCATGACACTAAAATATGTTAGATATACAGCATTTTCTTCTTTGGTTAATTCTTCATTGTTTCTAAGTTTAATTTTAGTCGTAACTAAGATAGGTTTCATCCCAGCAAGGGCAACTTTTTGGTGGGAATCTGCAATATTTTGTCTTGCGTTAGCACGTGCAACACGGTTTTGCTCTCTTAATTCGGTAACCAGGAAATACACTGTTACCAATACTGTAAATGGACCAATAGTCTGGAGAATAAGAATTATCGTTTCAAAGTTCATCAAAAATTGATATGTGTAAATTTATTACTTTAATATAAAGTTTTTTTAGATATGGGTAAAGAAAGTAAGGCATTAACTTGCTTGCTAGGAAGATTCAATAAATAGAATTATAAGGAGAATATGTTAAATTAAATATTTCAAGCAATAATTAATTTGTATAGCTATTTATGATACTAACACCGCAAAATAGAATAAAAGACTACACCGAAAAAGGATGGTGGGGAACTGATACTCTGTATTCACTTTTTGTAGATGCCTGCAATGAATCTGGAGAGAGAGAGGCACTTGTAGATGCTCCAAATAGAAATGAATTTACCTCAGGGGAGCCTCGAAGGCTTACTTTCAATCAAATAAAAACAGAGGTAGATAGGTATGCATCTATTTTTTATGATGCAGGCTTAAGAAAAGATGACAAGATAGTTCTGCAATTACCAAATATTGTAGAGCTAGCTATTTTATATATAGCACTCTCAAAAATAGGCATTATTGTTTCACCTATTCCAGTTCAATATGGGAAATATGAAATCACAAAAATTATTGACGATATTAGACCAAAGGGTTACATAGGAATAGCATCGTTTAACTCCAAAAACTTTACTGAAGGAATAAGAGATGCTTTTACTGATGAGCATATATTGTTTTCAGTTGGCGATGCGGAAGGTTTTATAAATATCGACAAAGAAGGTCTTGGCGAGAACTCTTTAGTGGATTCAGATGCGTACATTCAATCTATTACAAATTCAGCTAATGACATTTTAACTATTTGTTGGACATCAGGGACAACGGGCACACCAAAAGGGGTGCCTAGAAGTCACAATCTCTGGAGCACTATGGCTAAAGCTGCATATCATTTAGCAGATACTCAAAAAGGGGATATTCTTTTGAATCCCTTTCCCCTTGTAAATATGGCAAGCATTGGTGGGTTTTTATTTAATTGGTTGATATGCAAGGGTAAGCTTATTCAGCATCATCCTTTTGATTTGAACATATATCTGAATCAATTATCTGAGGAAAAAGTAAACTACACAATAGCAGCTCCTGCGATTATGAATATGCTACTAAACAATACGCCTTTATTTGAAAACCTCGATCTATCTAACCTAAGGTCGATTGGGTGTGGAGGAGCTCCGCTATCAGAATGGATGGTTAAAACCTTTCAAGAGAATCACGACATTACCATTCAAAATATTTTTGGTTCTAACGAAGGTATGACTCTTTTAAGCACAAGAGATGACGTTGAAGATCCTAAGTTAAGGGCTGTGTATTTTCCAAGATTTGGGGTTGATGGTTTCGACTGGAACAATCCGATTTCAAAAACAGTAAAGACAAAGCTCATTAATTTAGAATCAAATGAAGAGATATATAGTCCAGCAATTCCAGGTGAACTTCTTATTTCTGGCTCCACTGTCTTCGATGGCTATTGGGAGTCTCCAGAAGCAAACAAAGATGTTTTTGATAACGAAGGTTACTTTAGAACGGGTGACATGTTTGAAATTTCTTCAGACGCCACAGAAAATAAATTTTATAAGTACTGTGGAAGATGCAAAGATTTAATAATAAGAGGTGGGATGAATATTTCACCAGAGGAACTTGATTATTTACTGATGTCTCATCCCTTAATTCTCGATGTAGCTGTAACAGGATACGAAGATGAGCTATTGGGAGAAAAAGTTGGAGTGGTTGCTGTTGTTAGCGACGGGACTGCCCTTGAGTTAACAGAAATCACTGACTTCTTAGAGGAGCTAGGTATTGCAAAATATAAATTTCCTGAGGATATAAGGATTATTAAAGAGCTTCCTAGAAACCCAGTGGGCAAAGTTTTAAGAAGAGAGCTTAAAGTTCTATTTTCCTAAACACCAACTACAAAACTTACAACAGTAGTTGCGCTGCCACCAATATTTAGTGTTGCAACATTTCTTGCGTTACCAATCTGATAATCTCCAGCATTATTTGTGCATTGCTTATATGAATCCAAAAGCATTCTAACCCCTGTAGCTCCCACAGGATGACCTAAACCAATTAGTCCACCACTGGCATTGATGGGTATTTTCCCATCCATGTCTATGTCGCCTGACTCAATAGCCTTCCAGCTTTCGCCTGGAGATGTTATTCCAAAGTGGTCTATTGCCATATATTCAGTTGAAGAAAAGCAATCATGAGTTTCAATTGCATCGATAGCTTCAACCCCAGGCATAGAAGCTCTTCTGAAGGCATCGTCAATAGTATCTTTCACGTGAGGGAAAATATACTCATTGTCTTTGCTGAAAGCTATCTTCTCATCTAAGGTGATCGGCCCTGTTTTGTGCCCCCAACCCTTTATGTATGGAATATCTTCAATTTTCATTTGATTATCCTTGGCATATTGAATGGCTCTTTTTTCAGAGGCTAAAAAGATAATTGCGGCGCCATCAGTAATTTGACCACAATCGGTTTTTCTTGTTCTACCTTCGATTACAGGATTATGTTGATCTAGTCTCGTGAAAGCTGTGTCATCAAAAGTCCAGCCTCGTGTTTGAGAGTTTGGATTATTTTTAGCATTGTTGAGATTAACTTGTGAGATACGAGATAAGTATTTCTCATCTATTCCATATCGTTTGTCATATTCTTCTGTTAACAAGCTAAACATATGGGGCCAGGGATAATCAATGTTTTGACATTCATGACCAGACCACATTGCAGGCCCTCCTATATTATTAGCAGCTTCATGAGCGCTAACATTCTTCATTTGTTCAATACCAATCACCGCTGCTAAATCATACCTACCTAACTCCAATTCAGCAGATGCAGCCAAGGCCGCTATGCTTCCGGAGGCACAAGCAGCTTCATGTCTTGAAGCAGGAATTCCTGAATAAAATACTGGGTCAGATGAGACAAAGAAACCACCTAAATGCCCCTGATTGCAAAAAAGCTCAGCTGTAAAATTGCCCACATGAGCCACATCAATATCATTTGGTTCTAAATTTGTGCTACTCAAGCCTTGATGAACTGTATCTTTAAAAACATCAAAAAGGTCTAATTCATTGCGTGACCAATTCTGAGCAAAATCAGTTTGATATCCGCCTAAAATATATACTTTATTTGCCATGAAAAATATTATAAGTCTAATAATAAAAGGTTCAAGTTGTAGTAGCTTTCGGGAGGTCAGCTATAATTAAAATTACCTAAAAGCTAACTTTGGAAGGCAAATGGATAAAAACGACATTTTAAGATCATTGCGACTTCCTGTAATCGTAGCACCTATGTTTCTTGTTTCAGGGCCTGAGCTAGTTATTGCTAGTTCTAAAGCAGGTCTTATAGGATCTTTTCCTGGCCCAAACGCAAAAACAATTGAAGATCTTGAGTCTTGGATGAACACCATAACATCGAGTCTTAATGGTCAGTTATGGGCATTTAACATGATTGCACATAATACTTACGATAGATTTCAAGATGAATTAGATTTAATTGCAAAATTTAAACCTCCAATAGTAATTACTGCATTGGGTAGTCCTGCAAGGGTCCTTGAAACAGTCCACTCTTACGGTGGCGTCGTTATAGCAGATGTTAATACAGTAGAGTTTGCCAAAAAATGTGTTGATTATGGGGCTGATGGTCTTGCATTGGTTAGTCATGGAGCCGGTGGTCATACAGGAACATTATCGCCATTTGTATTTACTTCCCATGTTCGAGAGTTCTTTAAAGGGATTGTTGTATTGGCGGGATCCATATCAAATGGAAGTCATATCAGAGCAGCTCAATGCCTTGGTGCAGACCTTTGTTACATGGGAACTAGATTCATTGCTACTGAAGAAAGTATTGCGGTAAAAGAATATAAAGAGATGGTAATTAATTCTAAAAGTACTGACTTAACATTAACCAATTTATTTACTGGCGCTGATGCCTACTACTTAAAAGATAGTATTATCAATAATAATCTTGACCCTGAGAATCTTGAAACCAACGATAAAGGTTTTAATATTTCAGGATCTCAAGATAAGATTAGTGCCTGGAAAGATATTTGGTCTGCAGGACAGGGAGTTGGATTCTCTAATACAGTCCAAACACTTGAAAGCGTCGTGACTGAACTAGAAAATGAATGGAAAGTAAATAAAACATGAAAATTACAAAAGTTAATACCGTTGAGTCTACCCTCTCCAATAAGGATCACCCCTATATGCAGGGAGCTTGGGAAACTTTTTATGATGAATTTAATGCAACTAACTTAGATGTAATTGGAGAAATACCTAAAGATCTAGAGGGTGTTTATATAAGAAATACTGAAAATCAGGTTCATGAGCCTCTCGGAAGATTCCATCCCTTCGATGGAGATGGAATGCTTCATTCAATTACTTTTCAAAATGGTTTAGCAGATTATAGAAATAGATTTATTCAAACCGATGGTTTTCAAGTAGAACAAAAATTTAAAAAGTCTAAGTGGGCTGGTTTAATGGAAAGACCGGGCACTTCTGAGTTGCCTGGATGGGGAGCTCAAGGCTGTCTTAAAGATACATCATCTACTGATGTTGTGGTTCACAATGGCAAAGTCCTTACAACCTTCTATCAATGTGGTGATGGCTATAGCATGGATCCCCTCACCTTAGATGCAAGCGGTAAGGTGAATTGGGCGCCAATTGATGGAATTTCTGCACATACAAAAGTTGATCTTAAAACTGGAGAGCTGCTGTTTTTTAATTATTCAAAACAAGCTCCATATATGCACTATGGGGTGGTAGATCAGAATGATAACTTAAAGCATTACACTCCCATCCCTTTACCTGGACCTCGACTACCTCATGATATGGCTTTTACTGAAAATTATTCCATACTAAATGATCTTCCTTTATTCTGGGATTCAGAAATGTTAAAGCGTGGAATTCATGCGACTAAATTACATGATCTTCCCTCAAGGTTTGCAGTCATTCCAAGATATGGCACCGAAAAAGATATTAAATGGTTTGAAGCAAACCCCACCTACTGTCTTCACTGGAATAATGCATATGAAAGCGGCAATGAGATTATTGTTGAAGGCTATTTTCAAGAAAACCCTGAGCCAGGAAACTATGAAGGAGCCCCACCGGGATTAGAAAGAATGATGGCCTTTTTAGACAATCATTTATTAAAACCTAGACTTCATAGATGGAGATTTAATCTAGAGACCGGAGAAACAATCGAGGAATCTCTTGATGATAAAATTCTAGAATTTGGAGCAATTAACCAAAGATATGCTTGTGAAAATCATAGGTTTACCTACAGCATGATGCCAACCAAGGGTTGGTTTACTTTTGATGGATTAACTAAGCATGATCATATATTGGGTAAATGTGAAACATATGAATTCGGTAAAGGGATTTTTGGAAGTGAGGTGTGTTTTGCACCAAAAATAAATTCACAGCATGAAGATGATGGATACCTAGTTTCAATTATTACCAATGTAAATAATAAAACTTCTTCATGTGTGCTTTTTAATGCTAAAGATATTGTCAGCGGCCCTATTTGCTCGATACCTCTCCCTCAGCAAGTTTGCTCTGGCACTCATGCAACCTGGGCTCAAATGAATGAAATTATGAGCTAACAGTATTGAAGCCAGTTTACATACTCGAGTCAGTTAGAACTCCAAGAGCAAAAGCAAAAGAGTCTGGAGGCTTGCACGACTTAAATCCATTTGAACTGCTAGATACTTTATATAAATTTTACTCCTCAAATGAAATTTTAGATCCCGACAGTCTAGACGAAGTAATTCTGGGGTGCGTTACACAGCATGGAGAGCAAGCCGGAAATATTGCCAAATCTTCAGCCCTTTATTCTAAATATCCAGATCATGTCTCTGGACTTACAATCAATCGATTTTGTTCTTCAAGCTTAGATGCTATCAACATAGGCTATTTAAAAATTGCATCAGGTCAAAACAACATGGTAATGGCAGGAGGCATAGAGATGATGTCAAGAGTACCAATGTTATCGGATAAAGCTGCAATATGGACAGATCTAAATATCGCAATAAAATCAAGAATTTTTATGATGGGAAGCGGTGCAGATTTAATTGGCTCTCTCAATCAAATTAGTAGGAAAGATGCAGATAGACAAGCATTTAATAGCCAACAAAATGCAGCACAGGCTCAAAGAAATGGTTATTTCAAATCAATTGTTCCTGTTTTAAACCCTCAAAAAGATTTTGTATGCGCCGAAGATGAATGCATAAGAGCTGAAACAACTATTGAAAATTTATCCTCTTTAAATCCAAGCTTTAAAGAGCTAGGTAAAAATGGTGTAGATGAGCTTCAATTAAAACACTTTCCCCAACTAGCAGAAATAGCACATATACATACAGCTGGAAATTCTCCTGCAATGTCAGACGCTGCATCAATTACTCTTCTATCTAGTTCCAGCTCATCTGCATCAAATGATTATAAATCCCGAGGAATTATTAAAGCAGTCTCGGTTGTGAATGCAGATCCCTTGCTTGTTCTTTCGGGATGTATAGAGGCAACAAAACAATTATTAATAAAGAATAATTTAACAATTAAAGATATTGATTTATTTGAAATTCATGAAGCCTTTGCATCAACAATTATTTTGGCTCAAAGGGAATTGGAAATTCCAGAAGATAAATTAAATGTTAATGGGGGGTGCATTGCCCTTGGTCATCCTATGGGAGCAACTGGCTCAATTATGCTTTCGTCGCTCATAGATGAAATGGAAAGGCAGGATCTTTCGATTGGGGTAGTTGCAACCAGCGGAGCGGCTGGAGCTGGAACTGCACTACTTATTCAAAGATAAGCTCCTTCTTGGTATTGTTTCAATAACACTAAACTTACTAAACAATTAAAGATGGGTCTAAATAAGATAAGCATAAGAAATTAATTAATCATATAATGCATTGAATTATGCGCCCGTAGCTCAGCTGGATAGAGTACTTGGCTACGAACCAAGGGGTCGGGAGTTCGAATCTCTCCGGGCGCGCCACGCATTAGATCAGTCCGAAAGTAATTGAGGCAAAGATATGACGGATGAATACGAGAGCTTCATAAAATCTGAGCAGAATAAAGACGCTATCGGTGTAAAAAACCTGTCAGACTTTAAAACCCTTCATAGCCTTAAAGACGAGATATCCAGTCACGTGGGTTGGTTTAACAGCAGAAGTATGGATACTCGCCTTAGCTATTCATATCAATTCAATTCAGATCAATCCAAGCTGGTCTGCCTCATTCAAAACAAAGCATATGATTACGAGGAAATTGAGGTCACAGCATATGAATCGACCAGTGCTAATGCATGGAATATAAACTGCAGCTTTATTAAAGGCAGTCCTAAAGATGCTCTTTCTGAAAGTGTTTATACGCTTGATGAAATTGATTCGTTGAAACAATTTTTAGGATGCATTAGAAATTTATTAATGGATATACTTGTGGATGAAAAGATAGGCCTAAGAAACTAAAATATATACGAGTTTTGCATCGCCATCAAACTTGACACCTATATGTGGTTTTAGATTAAAATAAAGTCATCGTTCATCCTTTCTTGGGACGGAAGTAGGTAATAGTACTGAAGGAACGCATCTGATTGCCACCTGGCAGGAGATGATAATGAATAAATGGGAATATAAAATTGTTGATCATAGCAACTCAACTGCAATGGGTTACTCCAATGAGGATACAGAGCATTTTAAGGAGCAGCACAAAGAGCCTGCAAATTGGAAATATGAAATGTCTATGATTGAGTTAAATAAATTGGGTCAAGAAGGCTGGGAATTAGTATCCCTGGATAGCTCTAACCAAATATATTTAAAACGTCTACTGGGATAATCCTCCCTTTTTCAATGAAGCCTCCCCTGAGGCTTCATGAAATCTAAAAAGTTTCTATTTCTGATTAGATAGAAATCGCAACTCTGGGAACGAATAAGTCGGATCTAAACTCTACTCTTGTGTCTTTACTTCAATTGAAACAAGATAAATAACTCCAAACAAGAAAGTCATAGCAAATGCTTTAGCGGGAGTATCTGTTGAGCTTAAGATTCTTTTTCTAAGAATAATGCATTCAATCAAATGTGAGATTAACAGAAGCCAAAAAATAAATGTTGAGAAATAAAACAAGAAGCCATCAAATGGCTGAAATAGATTTACAAGACCAAGCGTCCATAGGGTTAATGGAATAAGATATCTGATTTTCAAAATATCAATATTGTTTTAATTTTTAGGATTGTAAAAGCGAAGTGTTGAATCTTTAATAGAAAAAAGCCTTACGTAAAATATATCTAATAGGTAATTTTGATAATTACGCCAAGGAGATTTCTTGCCCTGCTTGGGTAGTATGTCTAAAGCTCTTTGAACATAACCTGATGTGAAGTCAATGTAGTCATCGTCAACCAAAGCCTTTGGATCTGCTTCGGGAGCGCATGCTGAAAAGCCTTCTTTGTCCATTCTATTGATAAGCCTACATACATATTCACAGGTAAGGTCAGCTCTTAGAGTCCAGGAAGCATTTACGTAGCCAAAACAAAAAGCAAGGTTGGGGACTCCACTTAACATCATTCCTTTGTACGAAAGTTTTTGATGAGCCTCTACCTTTTCACCATCAACAGACACATTGATATCACACAGTGTATTAAGCTCAATACCAGTAGCAGAAACAATAATATCTGCTTCAACTTGGTTACCAGAATTCAGCAATATCCCTGTTGGGGTAAAGCGGTCAATTGTATCTGTGACAACGTTTGCCCGACCGTCTTTTATTGAGTTGAAAAGATCGCTATCAGGAACAAGGCACATTCTTTGATCCCATGGTTTATAGGATGGGGTGAAATGCTTTTCAACATCATAATCATCTCCCAACTCTTCGCTCACAAGATCGATAAGCTTTTCTTTAACTCTGTCCGGATATTTGCGAGCCAAATAAAATCCTAGACTTGTTCGCAAGATATTTTTCCATCGGATTAAGAAGTAAGTAACTTTTATAGGCAGGACTTTACTTAATGCATTACTCCAAGAATCTTCTCCAGGTGCAGAGACAACATAACTGGGTGAGCGCTGAAGCATGGTGACTTGTTTTGCAGTCTCAGCAATAGCAGGAACCAAAGTCACAGCAGTGGCGCCACTTCCAATAACGACCACTTTTTTATTCGTATAGTCTAGTGACTCATCCCAAAATTGAGGATGGATAATTTGTCCATTGAAATCTTCCTGACCTTGAAAATCAGGCATGTATGGTTTTTCATAACTGTAATAACCTCCACATAAGAATAAGAAGTTGCAGGTCATGTTAACTTCTTGACCGTTGTCTTGAACTATTAACTCCCAAATTGATTTATCTGGTTGCCAGTTAGAGGAAATCACTTTTTGATTATAAGTAATCTTATCTCTAAGCTTGTAGTCATCCACTGTCTCGTTAAGGTATTTAAGTATGGATGGACCATCGGCTATTGATCTTTTGTGGATCCAAGGTTTAAATCTAAATCCAAGCGTATGCATGTCAGAGTCAGAGCGAACACCTGGATATTTGAACAGGTCCCAAGTTCCACCCAATGCTTCTCTGCCCTCTAGAATAGCGAATGATTTATCTGGGCAACTTTTTTGCAAGTTATACCCTGCTGCTATGCCTGATATGCCGGCGCCAACAATAATAATATCCTTATGCATATAACCTACTTTCCAGCACGCGATGCGTCTCTGGTTGCTTTAAATTCATTTCCTTCGTACCAATTGGGCCAATTCGAGCTATTAGCTAACTCATTACTAATATTAAAAATTACATCTATTGATTGATTTAAGCCTTCTAAATTCCATGATGGATCATACTCATCAGCCACACCATGATAAGCCTCTAGGCGATATGATTCCTCAAATTTAAAACCAGCCTCTCTTCCTCCGTTAACAAAGTCAAAGCCACCATCCGCATACAGCATAGGTACTCCCCTTTTTGCTAAGCTAATGTGATCAGATCGATAAAAGTATCCTTTTTCAGGATTGGGGTCAGGATTGACATATCGTCCATTTTTTCCAAGCTCTACTTCGAGTAAATCTTCAAGCTCTGATGCTCCGTAACCAACCACAACCATGTCATTGGTTAGTCCCGTTGGCAGGATGGCATCAAAATTAAATCCTCCTACAACTTGGGATAAATCAATCGGCGGGTACTTTGCGAAATACTCAGATCCAAGCAGCCCAGATTCCTCAAGCGTTACAGTTAAAAAAATAATAGATCTTTCTGTTTCAATATCCGAGTATCTTTTGGCAAACTCAAGGATTGAAGCAACGCCTGTGGCATTGTCAACTGCACCGTTGACGATAGAATCTTCGCCAGGCTTGGTATTATCAAGGACCCCTAAATGGTCCCAATGCGCCATAAAAAGAACATATTCGTCTGGATTAACAGTTCCCTTTTTCATTGCAGCGATATTGTGAGACTGGAGGTATCTAACTTCATTAAACATTTCGCTGCTCAAGGTTAATCCGCGCAGAGGAAATGCAGAGAATGATTTTTCTAAGGCGATATCTTTGAGTGCCTCATAGTTAAAGCCTGTGTAGCCAATCACATCGTTAAGGGTGTCATGCCTTATCCAACCTTCTAAAGTAACCCTATCTGCGCCTAGGTCATCGCGTTGAAGATCTAGCTGCGGGCCTTGCCAACTATTCTCAACAACACTCCATGGATAAGCCGCGGGAGCTTCTTCATGAACTATGATCGCAGCTGCTGCGCCTTGTTTGGCTGCTTCTTCAAATTTATACGTCCATCTCCCATAGTAAGTCATTGATTTACCATTGAATAACCTAAGTTTACCGGTTGCATATCCAGGGTCGTTAACTAATATAACAACGGTTTTACCCTTCACATCAATCCCTTCATAGTCATTCCAGTTGTATTCAGGAGCGACAATTCCATAGCCAACAAAAACGACTTCACTGTCTCTAATTTTTCGGTAATCTCTGGCTTGCTTTGTCCAGAAAACAACTTCTTCGCCGGTCTTCATTTTTCGATCGTTTCCTCTAAAAGAAAGGGTTAGATAGGAGGAATCTTTTAAGGTTATTTCAGAGGTAGGCACATCTAAGAAATAATTTCCGTTAATTGGGTCAAGATCGAGATCTTGAAACGTTTGCGAGATAAAATTTTTGGTTAATTGGCCGCCATTAGTTCCAGGCGCCCTGCCTTCAAATTCATCCGAAGCTAAGGTTGATATCCAGTACCTCAATCGCCCATCGGTCGTATCGCTTAGAGGTTCAGAGCATCCTGTAATTAGAATAGAGGATCCCAGCAACAAAATAGCCAAATGCAGTTTGATTGATTCAAAAGGTCGTATATCTATTTTCATGATGATCTGTATATTGTTTTAACTAAAGTATAAAATATATTTTCAAATTATTGGGGCACTAATTCATGAATAAATTATTTCAAGCATCTATTATTAACATAATGTTTATCATCTCTATTCAAGCATCTTCGCTTGCAGAGTTACCTGAGATTAAATATGAGTCTTTTAAGCTAGATAACGGATTAACGGTTATCGTTCATGAGGACAAGAAAGTTCCTATGGTTGCTGTTAATGTCTGGTATCACGTCGGCTCTAAAAATGAAAAGCTTGGAAAGACTGGCTTTGCTCATCTATTTGAACACCTCATGTTTAATGGAACTGAGAACTACAACAATGAATATTTTGAACCGTTTGAAAAAATAGGTTCGACTGATCAAAACGGAACAACCAACTCCGATAGAACTAATTACTTTCAAAACGTACCTACCAATGCTCTCGATTTAGCTTTGTGGATGGAGTCTGATCGCATGGGTCACCTTCTTGGTGTTGTCGATCAAGAGAAACTAGATGAGCAACGAGGTGTGGTGCAAAACGAGAAGCGTCAAGGTGAAAACCAACCATACGGTAAAGCGTTCACAAGAATCAGTGAGTCTGCTTTCCCGAAAGGACACCCTTACTCATGGTCAACTATTGGTTCAATGGATGATTTAGATGCAGCTTCGCTTGAAGATGTTCAAGACTGGTTCAAAACTTACTATGGGCCTAACAATGCAGTATTAGCATTGGCAGGGGATATTGATCTTGAGACAGCCAAGCTTAAAGTGGCTAAATACTTTGGAGACATTCCATCTGGCCCTCCCCTTATAAAACCAGAAAAATGGATTGCCAAACGTTCGGAAGAGAAAAGAGAGGTCATGTTTGATGATGTCCCTCAAGCTAGAATTTATAAGATCTGGAACGTACCAGAAAGAGATACAGAAGCAGCAGCTCATTTTGATCTTGCTTCCAGCGTATTGGTGGGTGGCAAAAACTCTCCTCTTTACAAAGAACTAGTCTACGAAAAACAAATAGCAACTAGCGTTTCATCATTCTATTATGATCGAGAGATAGCAGGAATGTTTTTTATTGTGGCTGATGTTGTGGCCGGAGTTGATCCTGCAGATGTTGAGTCAGCGATGGACGATGTAATGGCAACTTTTATCAAACGTGGCCCTAATCCCAAATTATTAAAAGCCGAGAAAACAAAAATACTTGCGGGTTTTATTAGAGGAATACAAAGAATAGGTGGATTTGGTGGAAAGTCAGATTTACTGGCTACTTGCCAAACATACACTGGAGACCCAGGGTGCTATCAAAAAAATGCGGCATATTTAGATGCTGTGACCCCATCAAAAATGAAGGCTACTTTTGCAGAGTGGATTGATGACACACCATATGTTCTAACAATCCTACCAACAGATAAATATACTGTTGGTGAAACTGATCTTGATAGATCTTCGGGCGTCCCCTACCCAACTCAAAAAGTAGAATTTCAATTTCCAAAATTGCAAACTGCAACTCTGTCTAATGGAGCTAAGGTTGTTTTAGCCCAACGCAAAGGAGTTCCTTTGGTTGAAATGAATTTTCAATTTAACTTTGGTTACGCTCAAGAAAATAATGATGAGCTAGGCTATACGAATTTTATGATGGGCATGTTAAATGAAGGGACCAAAAAGTATTCATCGCTAGAATTTGATGAAGTGCTTGATTCTCTGGGATCAAACCTTGGATTTGGCTCGGGTTTAGATACCTCTGTTGCAAGCCTGTCTTCTTTAAAAGCTAATCTATCTCAAACTTTAGATTTAGCCAAAGAAGCTTTAATCAATCCTACGTTTCCAGAAAAAGAAATCGAGCGCATTAAAAAAGAAACATTAGCTGGAATTATTCAAGAGGAAAATAGACCTGCATCTATTGCTTACAGAAATATTGGCAAACTCTTGTACGGCGAGGAGCATCCATACGGCAAGCCATTAACTGGCAGCGGAATCTCTGAAACTATCTCATCTATTACTCGAGCAAATATTATGGATGTTCATAGCAGAGCTATTAATTCTGCTCATCTTACGTTTGCTGTAGCAGGAGACATAGAGATGAAGGAGCTTGTTGATCTGCTTGAAAGCAAATTTGGTGATTGGTCTGCAAATTCAGATTCGGGTCTCAAAACATTAACAACAGTTGAATTGCCAGATAACAGAACCGTTTATTTGATTGATAAGCCAAATGCTCAACAATCCTATATTGTGGCCGGTCAACTATTACCGCCTTCAGCAACAGATGAAGAGATCGAGATTGATTACATGAACTACGCTATTGGTGGAAGTTTTACTGCCAGGCTTAACATGAATCTTAGAGAAGATAAGAGTTGGTCTTATGGGGTGAGAACAAGACTTGGAGATGCCAAAGGACAAAGAGCTATGTTGGTCACAGCACCTGTTCAAACAGATAAAACATCTGAATCAATGGCTGAGATTGTTAAAGAATATGCAGATTACTTATCTACCAAGCCGATAACGCAAGATGAACTTGCTAAGGGCAAAGCATCAAAAACACTCAGACTGCCTGGGCAATTTGAAACTTTAGGAGCTCTAAAAGGTGGAGTATCTGGAATTGTTACTTACGATCGTGATCTTGATTACTTGGATCAATTGCCTGCATTGCTAGATGAGCCTTCACTCAATCAAGTTCAAGCAAAGGCTCAGAAATATATTAAACCCAATCAATGGACCTGGTTAATAGTTGGCGATCTATCCAAGATAGAAGAGCCAATTAGAGCGTTAAACCTTGGTGAAGTTAAGGTGATCAAATAATGAGCAGCCCACTATCAATTAGCAGAGAAATTGCCAACTCCACTTTTAATGAGAGGCAGCACCCTGCCGCTCATGATTTTAAAACAACCATTAATTTAACGGACCTAGATCTATTTACTAAAGGTCAACCGCTTAAGGAATTTAAAGAAATGAGAGATCAGGCCCCGGTCTTTTGGCATCCACCGATGGTTGGAGATATTGAACCTGGATTTTGGTCGCTAACAAACCATGCAGATATTCTAAAAGTATCATCCGATCCTTCAACTTTCTCATCACAAATGGGCACAGGGACCATGATGACTCTTGGAAGAGAAGATAGGCGTCACCCAAAATTATGGCGATCAGCAATTGATCACATGCTTAATCTTGATGGGGCTCTTCACATCAATCTTCGACGCGAGCACATGCCGTTTTTTAAACCAGACTATGTGTCTAATTTAAGAGTGAAAGTTAGCGCTAAGATTACGGCGCTATTAGATTCAATTGAGCCAAAAGGAGAATGTAATTTTGTGCAAGACTTTGCTCAACAACTGCCTATTTATACTCTTTCAGAAATATTAGGAATTCCAGAAGCTGATAGGCAAAAACTTGTTACCTGGATGGAATTTTTGGAACTTGCTCAATACATCCAAGTTGATCAAATGAAAAAGGAGCTGGATGCAGAGCATACGAAGGAGCCTGTAAATACTGAGATGATCGATATGTTTAATAACATGATCGATGAAATGTTTGAGTACGGCAGAGATATCTTAAACAGCAAGCGTAAGAATCCTCAAGATGATCTGCTGTCAGCCATTGCTAACGCTGAAATTGATGGGCAGCAACTAAGCCAAGAATTCTTAGATGGCTCTTGGTTATTAATAATCTTTGCAGGCAATGACACAACAAGGAATACTTTAAGTGGTGCAATTAAACTGCTAACCGAAAATCCAGATCAACGTCAAAAATTGATTGATAATCCAGATCTCATGCCTAACTTTGTTCAAGAATGTATCCGAATGATTTCTCCTGTTATGCACATGCGAAGAACAACAACTTGTGAAACGCAAGTCGGCGATCAACTTATGGGCCCAGGAGAAAAAATTGTGATGTGGTACGGAGCTGCAAATCGTGATCCATCTGTTTTTACTAATCCAGATAAGTTTGATATTGAAAGAGAGAATGCTGAAAAGCATCTAGCTTTTGGTATTGGACGTCATACCTGCGTTGGCAAGCCTGTGGCATTAATGCAATTAGCAGAATCTTACACTCAAATACTTCAACGCTTTCCTGATATTCACATGAACGGTGAATGGAAAGTTGCACCGAACAATTTTGTGCATGCGATTCAGGAGATGCCTGTTAAGTTTTAATCTGACTGAGCGGCTTCGAGTTTCTCATTGAGATCAAGCCAAACGGCTTCAACTTCTTCGATTTGTGACTTGAGCTCAGTTTGATTTCTGATCAAGTCATGTAAATCCTCGTGAAAGTTTCCATCGTATGTATCGGGTGACTGTAAGATTGCTTCCACTTCACCAATCTTTTCTTGCAAACGCTTTAGTCGTTTTTCTGCAGACATAATTTCAGCTTTTATTTGTCTGAGTAGTTTTTGATCTGCTTTTTTATTTGCGCCGGGAGTCTTAGCCTTGCCTGCTGATTTTTTTGGATGAGATTTACTGAGGTTGGCTAGAATTCTTGTGCTGTAGTCTTGGAGATCGCCACCATATTCTTGAACCTGTCCATCGTCGATTAACAAAAATTGATCCACGTTATTGGCAAGCAGATGCCTGTCATGAGAAATTAATAAGATGGCCCCACCAAATGATTGCAGCGCCATGGTTAATGCTTGACGCATCTCCATGTCCAAATGATTGGTTGGCTCATCTAAAAGCAAAAGATTGGGTTTCTGATAGGCAATCATGGCAAGTGCTAGCCTGGCCTTCTCTCCACCAGAAAATAACTCTATCGAATCTTTAACTTTATCGTTCTTAAAATCAAATCCACCTAGGTAAGTTCGAACCTGTTGCTCGGTTTTTTGCGTGTCCATCTGATGAATGCATTCGTAGGCTGTTTTGGTCAAATCTAAATCATCTACTTGGTGTTGAGAGAAATAACCTACTTTTAAATTACTCCCTTCAAACCTATCTCCATCAAGCAGTGAGATGGCCCCTACAAGACTTTTGATTAAGGTAGATTTACCGGCACCATTAGGACCAAGCAGCCCTATGCGATCACCTGGATGTAAGCTGATGTTTACGCTTGATAAGACTTTTTCTGAATAACCTAAATTAGCTCTATCCAAAGTCAGCAAAGGATCGGAAATCTTATCGGATTGAGGAATGGAGAAATGAAACGGAGAATCCACATGGGCAGGAGCAATGACCTCCATGCGCTCCAATGCCTTAACTCTGCTTTGAGCTTGCTTAGCTTTGGTGGCCTTAGCTTTAAACCGTCTAACAAAATCTTGCATGTGCTCAATTTGACGTTGTTGCTTTTTATAACTGGCTGCTACCTCGGCAAGTCTTAAAGCTTTCACTTCTTCAAATTGAGAGTAATTGCCTGTGTAAAGTTCAATGGACTGTTTGCTGATGTGTGCAATGGTATTAACGCATTCGTCTAAAAATTCTCTGTCATGAGAGATAAGCAACAAAGCGCCTTTAAAAGACTTAATCCAATCTGACAGCCACACAATGGCATCGAGATCCAAATGGTTTGTTGGCTCATCCAACAACAATAAATCCGAAGGCTGCATCAAAGTTCTTGCTAGGTTTAATCGAACTCTCCAGCCGCCTGAAAAATCTTTTACTGTTTTATCCAAGTCGTCTTGAGTGAATCCCAATCCAACCATGAGTTGCTCAGCTTTAGATAAAGCAGAGTGGCCATCCAGAGAATTAAAGATCTCATGTAACTCACCCAACTTATCAAATTGCTCATTAGCCTCTGCAGATTTAATTTGTTGCTGAATTTGTATGAGTTGTTTGTCTCCTTCCAAAACGTATTCGACCGCTCTTTGATCTGTGCCAACAACCTCCTGCGCTAAATATGAAATTCTTAAATCTTGGGGATAGTCCAAGTACCCGTCTTCCACATCCAACTCACCTGTAATCATTTTAAAAAGACTTGTCTTCCCTGCCCCGTTGGCTCCAATCAAGCCAACTTTTTTGTCTCTATGAATCACAAAAGATACATCTTCAAATAAAAGATTTGGGCCTCTGCGAAGAGCTAGGTTAGTAAATGAAAGCATTATTGGTGTCTTTAAAAAACGCTAGTGTAACAAAAACAAACGGGCTTTCCTTGTTCTGTCATTGATATAGAATAATGGCATGAATAACACTATTTGGTTTGAACCTATAACGATCGAACAATTCAGTGGCTCGTCAGTCAATATGGACAAAGCACTTGGCATTGAAGTGACAGAAATTGGTGACGATTACATTGTTGCGAAGATGCCTGTGACAGAAAAAACTAAGCAGCCCTATGGAATACTACACGGCGGTGCATCCTGCGTTCTTGCAGAAAGTATTGGCAGCACTGCTGCTGCTCTATCCATGGATGGATCAAAAAAATACCCAGTTGGGATTGAAATCAATGCAAATCATATCTCTTCACCAACCGAAGGGTTCGTGCATGCCAAGGCAGTGCCTGTGCACATTGGCGGCTCAACTTCAGTTTGGAATATAGACATAACAGACGATGCGGGCAAAAGAGTCTGCTATTCAAGGTTTACAGCTATGCACAAGAGTTATCCTGCCTAATTTTTAGATGGATTATGTGCCCTACGCAGTTCCGTTTTTTTTAATCGCCATACTAATTGAGCTGGCATACGGCATCGCAAAAAAGAACAACACCTATCGACTTAATGATGCAATTAGCAGTCTTTTTATGGGCACATTAAGAACTGCAAATAAGTTAATCATTATCAGCATTGGTGGTTATGTCTTTTATCTCATTGAAACAAACAATAGCTTGTGGCGTATGGATGCGAGCTCACCGCTGGTATGGGTATTTGCGTTTGTGGTTTATGACCTCGTTTATTACTGGTTTCACAGAATCAGTCACGAAAGACAAATATTTTGGGCATCTCATGTGGCTCACCATCAAAGTGAAGATTACAACTTGAGCACCGCATTAAGACAAACAGGAACTGGAGCTTTGGTGACTTGGGTGTTCTATATCCCAGTGTTTTTGATTGGTGTGCCCTCTTATGTATTTGTGAGCGTTGCCTCAGTTAATCTTATTTATCAATTCTGGGTTCACAGCGAACACATCCCTAAACTCGGCTGGTATGAAAAATTTTTTGTTACGGCTTCAAATCACCGCGTTCACCATGCACAAAACGAAAGCTACATTGATAAGAACTATGGCGGTGTATTTATTATCTGGGATCGAATGTTTGGTACCTACAAAGAAGAAGATGACGCTGTGGCTCCCATTTATGGAATAAGAGGCAAGATTGATACATTTAATCCACTTTGGGCCAACCTGCATATCTATGTGAAGATGTTTAAAGATATCTGGTATGCGCAAAGCTGGAAAGAAAAGTTCTTTGTGCCTTTTGCAAAAACAGGATGGCAACCTTCCTCTCTTTCAGTGGCATCAGAAAAAGATGATTTTAATGCTGCAACATTTAAAAAATACAATCCTAAGGTCCCAACCAAAATTAAGTTCTATGCCTTCTTTCAGTTGCTCGCATTGAGCTATGTTGGATTCACTATATTAGAAAGTGGGGAATTAAATTATCAACAACTTTTTGTGACCGTCAGTATGATGGCATTCACTATGTATTGCACTTCTCTGTGGCTTGATGGAAAGAAAGGTTTTGTGATGGAAGCAACGCGACTTGCGTTATTTCTGATGGTCGGTGTCTATGCGTATCTTGAGATTAGCTTAGCTCAAGTTGCTGTAAGCTTAATGGTTTATTCAGTGATTAATATATTGATCCTGCCTTGGATCAACAGACCTCAAGCAATGCCTGAGGCCTGAAGAAAAACTACCTAGTCTTCAAAGTCACTTGCTTGAGTGACTGTAACGTCGCCAAAGCTAGCTGCTGAAAAATGCATTGTTTTAGCAACCCATTTTCCATCTTCGTTAACCCAGTTCATGGATGCTCGTGTTCTGTAGTCTCTGGTTATGTTTGGTGTCTCGATGACGCCTTCATAATAGAATCTAACATGCACAACATCATCAGCTAACTCAGTAAAATCAGGATGATACGGCACCAAGATGCCACCAAGCTGAGATGCCTTCCAATCTGCTTCTGATTGTTTATTCAATGGCTTATGAAAACTGCCATCTGAATTAGTATTCATTGTTCCTGATGCACTTTCTAGCGCTACAACAGTTTTGTAGTCTTGATCTTGACGTGCTTGAAAATACTGATTAAATGCCGCCTCAACTTCATGCTCAGCCTTTGAATGAGCTGCATCAGCAACTCCGACAAATCCAAACATTAATGCAGTCATTACAAATAAATGTTTCATACAATTTCTCCTTTTAGTTAAAGTTAAATACTAACATCTTAGGTGCAAATAAAAACCAGAGTTTTAGATTTGATTTCTCAGCAACCGATAATAAAGCCTAAACGGTTGATGACTGTTGGGGCATAAATCTACTACAAAATACATCTTATTTGTTTACAACTACCCTCTTCCCAAAAGTTACTAGATCAAACACGAAGCGTGACTGGATCATTTATTGTATATTTATAGTTATGAACAAAACCTTCTTTACGATAGCAATTGTTGGAATTCTTTTGCTTGCTCGAGCTCAAGCAGAAGAATTTCAGGTTGGATTTGCACAGCTCTCAATTACTCCTGACATCATAGACCAATGGGTCGACGTAAATGATGATGCCCAGTTTGATCCCGACATTGATCTGTGGACTGATGTAAATGGTAATGGAAAATTTGATGCTGTATGGATGGCAGGTTTTCAAAATCAACGACCCGCTCAAGGCGTCAAAGACAATCTTATGGCAGTGGCCGTAGTTATAGACGATGGCAAAAATCGTATTGGAATTGTAAGTGTTGATACGGTTGGCTTGATGCGTAAATTTGTACTCGGTGTTCGTGAAGCTGTGCCTGCAGAGTTGGGTTTAGATTATCTTATGGTACATGCAACTCACAATCACGAAGGGCCTGATACTCAAGGTCTTTGGGGGCCAAGTTTTTTTAGCTCCGGCGTTGATCCTGATTATATGGAGCAATTACAGCAAAATATTTTAGACGCACTGAGTCAAGCCATAGACAACTTAGAGCCTGCGCAAATGAGCATGGCACGCATTCCAACAAACCCATTAACACCCATCAAAGATAAACGTAAACCCATCGTAATAGATGAAGACATTCGAGCGTTATTATTTAGCCGACCTGATGATTCAGTTATAGGCACATTAGTTAATTATGGAATTCATGTTGAGCTTGCTTGGGATAAAAATCTAGAATTAACAGCAGACGTCGCTGGCTATCTTAGAAAAGGACTCAGTGAAGGTATTTATTATGACAACAAATTATTTAAGTCTGGGCTGGGTGGAACGACATTATGGCTGACCGGCAATATTGGAGGTTTAATGACTTCTGGGCCAGAAGATGCCATCTATGATTCTTTTCTAGAGAAAACTATTACTACGCCAAGCCATTCTAAAGCTCGGGCGTTTGGTTATAGTCTGGCAAACAGCGTCATTGACGCTTTCAATGAAAATACTTTTGTGCCTAGTCCAGACCCTACAATAACTTTTAGCGCGCTCGAAGTTGAATTAGGTATAGAGAATTTCATGCTATCGATGGGCACTCTCCTTGGTGTGGTCGACAGCAGTCCTCAGTTTCATCTAACGCCACCATTTATACGTTATCTTAGTGAGGTGGCATTCATCAAATTAGGTGATGCAACTATTACAGGCATACCCGGCGAACTGTATCCAGAAATTGCTGTGGGCGGCATAGAAAGTCCTAAGGGCGCTGATTTCGCTATAGAACCTCAAGAAGTTCCACCTTTGCGCGGGCAACTTCCAGGTAAGTTGAATCTCATGGTGAACTTAGCAAATGATGCTATCGGCTATATCATTCCCAAGAGCGAATGGGATAAAGACGCTCCTTGGATCTATGATGAGAGCGAAGAAACTTATGGAGAAGTTGTATCCTTGGGCCCGAATACTGCACCCGTTATTCACCAAACTGTTATAAAGCTGGCAGAAGAGTCAAAACCTTAAATTTATTTTGGTTTCCTGCAATCTAAGAAAATGATGAAATTGCCTGAGAGAAGTATTGCTTTAGCTCTTTCACATTTGTCGATTTGCCCCAATCTAAGAATGCAATCTTATCTATAATTTGTATAAACTCATTCTCTGTCTCACCTATCACACAAGGAAATGAATAATTTTTTTCTTGAATATTTTTAGGAATCTCATTTCGGTGCAATACCTTTACCTTGTATTCTTGCTTAAGTTCTCTTATGAACCTTAACCATTCAAATCTAACAAAGTATTTGCTGTGTGAGATATCACATAACTCACACGAACTGCCTTCTTCTAGGATATTGTTTTGATACCAATATTTAATTCCATTCCATAATCCTCCATCTGCATCGTAGATAAAATATATTGTTTTAAACTTCTTCATTGCACATATTCCATAGGTTCTTCCTCAGCTTCCTCTGTGGGCAATTCGCAAGTGCATTCTTTTAGTAGACTCAGTCCTTTTCAACTATTGCACGTTGAGGCGTCCCTTCCCTCTGTCGATTCTGCCAATGGGGATCCGTATATACCTTCAGTGAAATCGAGGGCTCTGTAACGCCTTTGATTATATCCGCACCGCGCTCAGCAAC
>ENA-ORDR01000236-ORDR01000236.1-marine-metagenome-genome-assembly--contig:-NODE-236-length-28796-cov-4.589157_pt1 | contig 28796 bp, 26 predicted proteins | sample MGYA00240993_ERZ508538 | MGnify/ENA primary metagenome ERZ508538 (study PRJEB26207, sample SAMN05421999) | marine metagenome | isolation source: Monterey Bay, California, USA | place: USA:Monterey Bay... | reverse complement strand
CAATTAAATAACCCACAAGTAAGCATGGCTATGAACGGAAGAGGTTCTAAGCTATGGGAAAAACTAACTGGCGATAATGTTGGAGGTTTTGTTGCTGTAGTTTTAGATGACTACGTATACACTGCACCTACAGTAAATCAAGCCATTGTTGGAGGAAGAACTGAAATTTCTGGTGGTAGTATGACCATTGAGGAAGCGCAAGATATTGCAACTGTATTAAAAGCAGGTAAATTACCAGCAGCTGCAAGAATTATTCAAGCTGAAGTTGTGGGGCCTTCTTTAGGACAAGAATCTATAGACCAATCTACACAATCATTTATGTTGGCTATTCTACTAGTATTGGTCTGGATGATTGTATACTACGGAAGAGCTGGTATATATGCAAATATTGCTTTGATCGTAAATATCTTATTCATTTTTGGAATTTTAGCATCATTTAATGCAGTGTTAACATTGCCTGGTATCGCTGGTATTATTCTTACCATAGGGATGTCTGTAGATGCAAACGTAATTATCTTTGAAAGAATTAAAGAAGGAATCTTTAAAAAGAAAGGATTAAAACAATCTGTTCAAGAAGGGTTTAGTGTAAAAGGAGCCTTATCTGCAATTATAGATGCTAACATCACCAGTTTATTAACAGGTATTATATTGTATGTTTTTGGAACAGGTCCTATTAAAGGATTTGCGTTAACCTTAATCATTGGTATTTTAACCTCTTTGTTTACCGCTGTATTTATTACAAGACTACTTATTGATGGTGCTACAGAAAAAGGAAAGAACTTAACTTTTAACACGTCTTTGTCTAAAGGATGGTTTCAAAATATTAATATTCAATTTTTACGTAAACGTAAAATTGCCTACGTAATTTCTGGAGCTATCATCCTAGGAGGTATTGCTTCTATTGCGAGTATTGGTCTAAAGCAAGGAGTTGATTTTAAGGGAGGGCGTTCATATGTTGTTCGATTTGATCAAACAGTTAATGCAACAGAAGTTTCTGAATCTTTAAAAGAAGTTTTTGAAACTGCCCCAGAAGTAAAAACGTACGGATCTGACTCTCAGTTAAAAATAACAACTGTTTATAAAATTGAAGAAGAAGGAAATGAAGTTGATGAAGAAGTGCAAACTGCTTTATACACAGGGTTAAAAAATTACTTATCTGAGGGAACTACTTATGAAAGTTTTAAACCCGGTTTTCAAAAAGAAGGAGAAAGCACTAATTCTATTATGAGTTATATTAAAGTGGAGCCTACGATTGCAGATGATATTAAAACCTCAGCAGTATATGCGGTATTTGGTTCGTTACTAATTGTTTTCTTGTACATTTTATTACGATTTAGAAAAATATCTTTTAGTTTAGGTGCTGTTATTGCAGTATTTCACGATGTTCTAATTGTATTAGGAATCTTTTCTATACTTTATAAATTTATGCCATTTGACATGGAAATAGGCCAATCGTTCATAGCTGCCATATTAACAGTGGTTGGTTATTCATTAAATGATACCGTGGTTATTTTTGACAGAATTAGAGAGTTTGCGGGAATTCATACAAAATGGGCCTACAGCGAAGTTGTAGACAAAGCATTGAGCAGCACACTAGGAAGAACAATCAATACCTCATTAACAACATTATTGGTAATGTTAGCCATCTTTACATTTGGTGGAGATTCTATTAGAGGATTTATGTTTGCCTTAATTATTGGTGTTGTAGTAGGAACCTACTCTTCATTATTTGTAGCTACTCCTGTAATGTATGATACTTCTAAAAGAAAAGAAGCAAGTAAGAAATAATTTCAAAAAATAGATGAAGAAACCGTTTTGTTCCTACTGACTTTTCTCAGTACATCAAAACGGTTTTTTCTTTTTAATATCAGCATCATATCTTTGTAAGATGAGCATAATAAAATTACACGATTTAAATTTTACTCCCTTTATTTCAGAAAAAGAACTCTCTGAGATTGTAAGCTCTTTAGTAAGGAAGGTAAGCGCGGATTTAGGTCCTGATGAAATTCCAATATTTATTGGGATTTTAAATGGATCCTTTCTTTTTGCTGCAGATTTTATCAGAAAATACACCCATAATTGTGAAGTCTCGTTTGTGAAATTAAGCTCTTATCAAGGAACCTCATCTAGTGATATTGTTCATGAATTAATAGGGATTAATGAAGATTTATCGGGCAGAACCATTGTAATTTTAGAAGACATTATAGACACAGGAACTACGCTTCATAAAATTTATGATAGTTTTAAAAATAAAGATATAAAACAATTAAAAATTGCTACTCTATTTTTTAAACCAGATGTCTACAGAAAAGAATTACCAATAGACTATATTGGCAAAAACATTGAAGATAAATTTATTGTAGGCTATGGATTAGATTACAATGGCTTAGGAAGAAATCTACCAGCAGTATACCAATTAACAACAGAAACAAACTAAATGAAAAATATTGTATTATTTGGACCTCCAGGTGCCGGAAAAGGAACCCAAGCAGAACTCTTAAAAGGGAAATATAATTTGGTGCATATTTCAACTGGTGATGTTTTTAGATTTAATATTAAGAACCAAACTGAACTGGGAGTTCTTGCCAAAACCTATATGGATAAAGGTGATTTAGTACCCGATGAAGTAACCATTAATATGCTAGAAGCAGAAGTAGATAAAAATACAGACGCCAATGGTTTTATTTTTGATGGGTTTCCAAGAACCCAATCTCAAGCAGAAGCATTAGACGGTTTTTTAAATACCAAAGGAGAAAAAATAAATGGTATGGTTGCCCTAGAAGTACCTGAAGATTTATTAGTTGAACGATTGTTAGAAAGAGGTAAAACCAGTGGAAGAGCAGATGATACTGATGAAGGGAAAATTAGAAATCGTTTTAACGAATACAATACAAAAACTGCAATTTTAAAAGATTATTACGCTGCAAAAGGAAACTATTTTGGTGTAAATGGAGTGGGTTCTATTCAAGAAATTACTGAACGTTTAGCAAAAGTTTTTGATACACTATAAATTATGACAGAAGGAAACTTTGTTGATTATATAAAAGTATATGCTTCCTCAGGTAAGGGTGGTAGAGGTTCTGCGCACTTACACAGAGAAAAGTTTATCACAAAGGGTGGCCCAGATGGTGGAGACGGCGGACGAGGTGGTCATATCATTCTTCGAGGAAATAAAGATATGTGGACTTTATTTCACCTAAAATTTAAAAAACATTTTAGAGCAGAACAAGGTGGAGACGGAAGTAAGAGTAGAAGTACTGGAAAAGACGGAACCGACATTTATGTAGATGTGCCACTTGGAACCATTGTTAGAGATAGTGAAACTGCTGAAATTATTTTTGAAATCACCGAAAACGGAGAAGAACAAATTTTATTAGAAGGTGGTATGGGAGGCCGTGGAAATTGGCATTTTAAATCCTCTACAAATCAAACACCTAGATATGCACAACCAGGTGTTGACGGCTTAGAAGGTTGGTTTCAAATAGAATTAAAAATCTTAGCAGATGTAGGTTTGGTTGGCTTTCCAAATGCTGGAAAATCTACCTTACTATCTGTAATTACTGCTGCCAAACCAAAAATTGCAGATTATGCATTTACTACTCTAAAGCCTAATCTAGGAATTGTAGAATACAGAGAATTTAAAAGTTTTGTAATGGCAGATATTCCAGGGATTATTGAGGGAGCTGCTGAAGGCAAAGGACTTGGACATCGTTTTTTACGTCATATAGAACGAAACTCTACCCTACTCTTTTTAATACCAGCAGATAGTGATGATATTCATAAAGAATATGAAGTGCTATTAAACGAACTTAAGAAGCACAATCCAGAATTACTAGACAAACAACGTTTACTGGCGATCTCAAAAACAGACATGTTAGATGAAGAGCTGCAAGAAGAAATTAAAAATGAATTACCAACAGGAATTCCTTTTGTATTTATTTCTTCGTTAGCACAAATAGGACTTCAAGAGCTAAAAGATAAGCTTTGGAAAATGCTAAACTAGTTTTTTACCGCTATTCTTATTGGTAATTTATAAACGGTTGTTACTGGAATCCCTCTCTTAATTGCAGGATAGATAGCAGGAAGTTCTTCCACACTTTTTTTTAGAATATCTTTTAAAGACGGAAGTATAACCAACAAACTATCAGATGATTTTATAGAGGTTAATTTTACCTCTTTATTAGATTGTATGGTGATGGCTACTTCAATAGTTTCATCTACAGATTGAGCAACTTGTATAGACTGCTTGGCTAAACTGCTAGAAATTTCTTGTCGAATGGTTGTTCTAAAGCAACTGCTTTTTTTGTCTTTATCTATTAGGGAGTCACAGACTTTGAAAGATGGAGAAACATCAACAGAGGTATAATCTACATCCATATTAATTTTCTTTATATTCTTGTTTTTTTCAAATGAAAAATAATTACAAGAAGTAAAGGAAATTAGTAAACATATGAATAAAAAATAACGCACTTGAAATGATCATTAATTTAGTGTGAAATTACGCAATTATAATGACTTTAACTACTTGAACTTTTGTGTATACTGAACCTTTTAGATTAACTAAATCTATAGCTTGAATTATAACTGTAACAAATAAACATTAGAAACGTCTTATAGTAACAACAAGTAAATCTATGGATCTTCTTCTACTTCTATTAGGTGTTTTTTTTATAATTCTTGGAATTATAGGTTCGTTCATTCCGGTATTACCTGGCCCCATTACAAGTTGGGTGGGTTTATTGTTAATTCATCTTACCAATGCCGTTCCCTATAATTGGACATTTATACTAACTACCCTAGCGGTTGCCATACTCGTGTATATATTAGATTATATCATTCCTGCTCTAGGAACAAAAAAATTTGGTGGGAGTAAATATGGCATTATAGGTACTACAGTAGGTTTATTAGTAGGGCTTATTTTTCTGGGTCCTTTTGGTATTATCATAGGCCCATTCATTGGTGCATTTATAGGAGAGCTTATCCATGATAATGAAAACTCTAATAGAGCATTAAAAGCTGCTTTTGGCTCTCTTATAGGGTTTCTGTTTTCAACTGGATTAAAATTTATAGTTAGCAGTATTTATGCAGGATTATTTTTTTCAAAAATTTGGGAAATGAAATCTAACTTCTTTTAAGCGCAAAAAAAAAGCGACCCATCTCAGGGAAGCTTTCCATTGGTTAACAAAACCAAGACACTTTTTACGAAAGTGCCAAAACAACACAACACGTTGTTTTGTGTTAAAACAACACACAAATATACTTCTTTTTAAAATTTAAAACACCATTATTTCTTTTTTAACTTCAAAGTTCTTTTTATCAAATGACTATCTTTGCAGCTTATAATCATTTGAGAAAAGAAAATAGAATGCAATTATCAGAACAAGAAGTTGTACGTAGAGAAAAATTATCGAGATTACGTGAATTAGGTATCAATCCTTATCCTGCAGATTTATTTCCTGTAGATACTAATTCTAAGGAGATAAAAAACAGCTTTAAGGAAGGTAAACAGGTAACTATTGCGGGAAGATTAATGGTTATAAATATCCAAGGTAAAGCCTCTTTTGGTCAATTACAAGATGGAGAAGGTAGAATTCAACTTTATTTTAACAGAGATGAAATTTGTCTTGGAGAAGATAAATCTTTGTACAATACTGTTTTTAAAAAATTACTAGATTTAGGAGATTTTATTGGGATAACGGGAACACTTTTTACTACCAAAGTTGGCGAGAAAACAGTCATGGTAAAAGAGTTTACCCTACTTTCTAAATCGTTAAAACCCTTACCAATACCTAAAGTAAAAGATGGCGTTACTTATGATGCATTTACAGATCCTGAACTAAGATATAGGCAACGATATGCAGATTTAGTGGTAAACCCACACGTAAAAGAAGTTTTTGTAAAAAGAACTAAACTTTTTAATGCTATGCGATCGTTTTTTAATGACGCTGGTTACTTTGAAGTTGAGACTCCTATTTTACAACCTATCCCTGGTGGTGCTGCAGCGAGACCTTTTAGTACACATCACAATTCTTTAGACATTCCTTTGTATATGAGAATTGCAAATGAATTGTATTTAAAAAGATTAATTGTTGGTGGTTTTGATGGGGTGTACGAGTTTTCTAAAAACTTCAGAAATGAGGGTATGGATAGAACTCACAATCCAGAATTTACAGCGATGGAAATTTATGTTTCATACAAAGATTATAACTGGATGATGGAGTTTGCAGAACAATTATTAGAACATTGTGCTATTGCAGTAAACGGAACTTCAGTTGCTACTTTTGGAGAACATACCATAGATTTTAAGGCACCTTATGCAAGAGTAACCATGACAGACTCTATCAAGCATTTTACTGGTTTTGACATTACTGGGAAAACAGAAGATGAAATTAGAGCAGCTGCTGTAGCAATGAATATTGCTGTTGATGAGACCATGGGGAAAGGAAAGCTAATCGACGAAATTTTTGGAGAGAAATGTGAAGGCAATTATATTCAACCCACCTATATTACAGACTATCCCAAAGAAATGTCTCCGCTTTGTAAAGAACATAGAGACAACCCAGAACTCACAGAACGTTTTGAATTGATGGTCTGTGGTAAAGAAATAGCCAATGCCTATTCAGAATTAAATGATCCAATAGATCAACGAGAACGTTTTGAACATCAACTAAAACTTGCTCAAAAAGGTGACGATGAAGCCACAGAGTTTATTGATCATGATTTCTTAAGAGCATTAGAATATGGAATGCCTCCTACCTCTGGAATGGGGATTGGAATGGACAGATTAATTATGTTTTTAACCAACAATCAGTCTATTCAAGAAGTATTATTCTTTCCTCAGATGAGGCCAGAACAAAAAGCGCCTTCTATTGAATTAAATGAGGAAGAAAAAGCTGTTCTAGCTATAATTTCTAAAACTGAAAAAATAGATTTAATAGCCTTAAAAACTCAATCTGGATTAAGCAATAAAAAATGGGATAAAACCATTAAAGGCTTAACCAAAAAAGAGGTGGCAAAGGTTACTAAAACTGAAGATGGGTTGTTTGTAGAAGTTGTTTAAATAATGGCTTCATTAGCTAAACTCACTTCCATTTAATATTACAGCCTATACTAGGTTTAGGAATACCTCTGTAGGGTTTTTCACATTCAAGAAGATCTAAAACTTCTCGAATATCTATCCCAGTAACCGGAAGATCATTGCCAGGTCTAGAATCATCTAATTGACCATGATAAACTGATATTAAATTGTTGTCAAATACATATAAATCTGGAGTACATGCGGCGTCATAAGCTTTAGCAACCTCTTGAGTTTCGTCATACAAATATGGAAACGGATAGTTTTCTTTTTTAGCATGAATTTTCATATTGGCAGGGCCGTCCATCGGGTATTTTTCTGAATCATTACTACTAATGGCAATAAAACTAAATCCTTTAGAACCATACTCATTTGCTATTTGAACTAGGACTTTGTTAATATGAATTACAAAAGGACAGTGGTTGCAAATAAAGAAAATAACTGTTCCTTTCTTCCCTTTTAATTCATCTAAAGAAACCACTTTTTCTGAGATGGTGTCTACTAATGTGAACTTGGGAGCAGAAATGCCTTTCTGAAAATTATTGGACGGTGTTAATGCCATATTCTTAATTTTTAACCTTTATACTTCATGGGCAAATGCACCACTTTTTTTGTGTCAAAAAAATCTTCATCAAAAAAATCTGATAAATTAAAAATTGAAACTGTGGTGTATTTTTTTAATTCTTCGGTTAAATCACCCCCTTTTAAATATAAAATTCCATTTTTAATTTTGTGCTCTTGTTTTTTGTTAATTTTTCCTTTAGTCCAGCGAACAAATGTTTCCATTTGAGCCACTGCTCTACTTACAATAAAATCGTAGGTATCTTGATCCTCTTCAACTCTTCCATGAGTAGTTGAAATGTTTTGCAAACCTAAACCTTCGGCTACTTCATTTACAACCTTAATTTTTTTACCAATACTATCTACCAGATGAAAATGTGTCTCTGGAAATAGTATGGCCAAAGGAATCCCTGGAAAACCTCCACCAGTACCCACATCCATTACTTTGGTATTCGGTTTAAACTGAACTACTTTAGCTATTCCTAAAGAATGTAACACATGCCTTAGGTATAACTCATCAATATCTTTTCTTGAAACAACATTAATTTTTAAATTCCAATCTTTATAAAGCTCTTGTAATTTTGAGAACTGTATGAGTTGGTCTTGAGTTAATTTTGGAAAATATTTTAAAATTAAATCCATGATTTTTATTATTTCACAAAAGTAATTAATCATTAGAACAATTCAGTTAAATAATAATAATCGTTTATAATCATATCGTACTCAAAAATGTTTATTTTTGATATATACAATTCAATAATTTATGAAGTCAATAAATTTTTCAAGAATAGATAAAGCCAAGTTTTTTAGAACTCTAAATAAAAGAGTAAATACTTACTTTAAAGAAAATAATATTAAGAGAACTGGCAATTGGAAATTATACACCAAAGCACTGATTATGTTTGCTGTTTTCTTAGTTCCATTTATTTTAATTCTTACTGTTGATATGCCACAATGGTTGATGTTTATTTTAATGGCTGTGACTGGTGTTGGAATGGCTGGTGTTGGAATGAATGTAATGCATGATAGCAATCATGATTCTTTTTCTAGTAAAAAATGGGTCAATAAATTAATGGGAAGTAGTATTTATATACTAGCAGGAAATGTATATAACTGGAAAGTACAACACAATGTCTTACACCATACATTTACCAATGTTAAAGATCATGATGAAGATATTGATGCCGGTAGAATTATTCGTTTTTCTAAACATTCTAAATGGTTAAAGATTCATAAGCTGCAAAAATACTATTCTATTTTCCTCTATGGATTATTAACAATTAATTGGGCAATTACTACCGATATTAAACAGATGCATAATTATTTGAAAAGAAAATTATCGTATGGTAAATTTCCTAGTCCTGCAGTAGAATGGACAAAATTAGTTATCTCTAAATTAGTTTACTACTCTTTATGGATCGTTTTACCTTTAGTTGTTTTAGACATAGTATGGTGGAAAGTTTTGATTGGATTTTTTGTAATGCATTATACTGCAGGGATGATTTTAAGCCTTGTTTTTCAATTAGCTCATATTGTTCCTAATACAGAAATGCCAATACCAGATAAAGATGGAAATTTAGAGCATACTTGGGCAGTCCACCAATTATATACCACCTCCAACTTTGCTCCTAGTAATAGACTCGTAAATTTCTATACCGGAGGCTTAAATCATCAAGTTGAACATCATATTTTCCCGCATATCTCTCATGTACATTATGGTAAGTTGGCTAAAATTGTAAAGGAAACAGCTAAAGAATTTAATTTGCCCTACAATGAGTATAAAACTACTAGAAAAGCCATTATAGAGCATTTTAGACATTTAGGTGTTTTAGGTAAAAAACCAGAAATAGCATAAAAAGTACTTATAACTTCACAATATAAATGGCACATCCATTATCGAATAGAATAAATAGCCTACCTGTATCTCAAACATTGGCTATGGCAGCAAAGGCAAGAGAGTTAAAAGCTGAAGGTAAAGACATCATTAGTTTAAGTTTAGGAGAACCAGACTTTAATACACCAGACTTTATTAAAGAAGCAGCTGTAGAAGCGATTAATCAAGATTATAATTCTTACACCCCTGTAGATGGGTATGGAGAATTAAAAGAAGCCATCTGTACAAAGTTCAAAAGAGACAATAACTTGAGCTATAAGCCGAGTCAAATTGTAGTATCTACTGGAGCTAAACAATCTATTGCTAATGTTGCTCAAGTACTTCTTAATCCTGGAGATGAAGTTTTATTACCAGCACCATATTGGGTAAGTTACTCTGCGATTGCAATTTTATGTGAAGCAACATTCGTAGAAATCCCATCTTCTATAGAAACTGATTTTAAAATTACACCAGAACAGTTAGAGGCATCTATTACACCCAAAACAAAAATGGTGTTTTTCAACTCTCCTAACAATCCTAGTGGAACAATTTATACGGAAGAAGAATACAGAGCTTTAGCAAAAGTTTTGGAAAAACATCCCCAAATATATGTTCTTTCTGATGAGATTTATGAGCATATAAATTACAGCAATCCAACCTTTAGTTTTGCTGCAATAGAAAATATGTTTGACAGAACGATTACTGTAAATGGTCTAGCAAAAGCTTTTGCTATGACTGGGTGGAGAATTGGTTATATTGGAGCGCCAGAATGGATTGCTAAAGCATGTACAAAAATGCAAGGCCAAATTACATCTGGGACAAATTGCATAGCACAACGAGCAGCTATAACTGCTGTACTAGCTCCGGTTTCTAAAGTACAATATATGGTAGACGAGTTTAAATCTCGCAGAAATATTGTATTAGAATTACTCGGCGAAATTGAAGGGTTTAAATTAAATATCCCTGACGGTGCTTTTTACGTTTTCCCTAATATTTCCTACTTCTTTGGAAAAACTATCAAAGGAAAATACATTAAAGATGCAAATGACTTTTCTTTATTTCTACTTGAGGAAGCTAACGTAGCCTCAGTTACTGGAGCTGCTTTTGGAGCTCCAAATTGCATAAGATTATCGTATGCAGCTTCTGAAGCTATCTTAAGAGAGGCTGTTAAACGCATTGGGAAAGCATTAGAAGCTTAGAAATAAAAAAACCGCACTCAAATGAATGAGTACGGTTAAGGAGATAGCCGGGGTCATACGTTCTTAATCTACATTGTCATGCAAAAAAGAGTTATTTGACTTCAATTGTATATCATCATTATCATCTGTAGACAAGGTTGTTTTAGATTTGCTAATTATCGAACTGCTTTCATCTAAATTTACACCCAATCTTTTGTAGGCTGGCTGACGTTCAATTTCATCTATATTTTTATTCATTTGATCAGTAAATTTATAGTTGAAACCTTTCATTTTTTGTCTTCGTTCTTCAGCTCTTTTTTGAAGTTCTGTAATGGTAAGACTCATAGGGGACACTTCTTCACTAGAGGCTTCAATTTCATTAATTTCTGACTGTGGAATTGAAGTTTTTAATTCAAATTGTAATTCTTGCTCTAGTTCTTTTGAATCCTTATTTATTGATGAACTTTTACCTATGGTAGGCTGAATATCAAAATCTTCTAAAATATGTTTTGTAACTGACTCATCTCTTTTGTCAGCAATAATTTCTTGAGCATCTGTAACCTCAAAATTCAAAATATCTGGAGTGAGCTCATGGCGAATTTCATCTTTATTTATTTTAATCTCTTCAAAATCATTGATTGGAAGATCAAATAATAAATCTGGTTGAATTGATGAAGATTCATCTTTAACTTCTTCTTCAACAACTGGTGATATATTGGTAATAATAAAATCATCTTCAGAAATATCTTCAGAAAGAATTTCATCATAAACTACAGCACTGTTTCTGATAACCTCAGAAGTTGGAATTAAATCCATTTGAAACTCTTCTCTCTCTTCTTGATGCTCTGTTTCATCATCTACTTCAAGAACATGAATTATTTTCTTTTCAGTTGTATCAATTGGATCTTTAACTAATGGAGTTTTAGATAAAATAGTATCTGAAAAATCATACGTAGCTTTTTGTTCATCTTCTAGAGTATAAACAGTTTTCTTAACTTCTGTATTTGTAATATTACTTTGTTGATCCAAGGCAAAACCAGTAGCCACAACTGTGACAGCTATAGCATCTCCTAAATCTTTATCTTCTCCAATACCCATAATAATATTGGCTTCAAAACCTGCTTCTGTTTGGATGAAATCATTAATTTCTCCAATTTCGTCTAATGTTACCTCATTAGTTCCTGAAACAATTAATAATAATACATTTTTTGCACCAGTAATCTTGTTGTCATTTAATAAGGGAGAATCTAATGCTTTAACTATAGCACTTTTAGCTCTAGAAGTTCCTTCCTCTTTAGCAGAACCCATAATGGCTGTTCCGCTATTAGAAAGTACTGTTTTTGCATCGTGTAAATCTATATTTTGTTTGTAGTGATGTGTTATTACTTCTGCAATTCCTCTCGCTGCTGTAGACAAAACTTCATCAGCTTTTGAAAATCCAGCTTTAAATCCTAAATTTCCATATACTTCTCTTAGTTTGTTGTTGTTTATAACAATAAGAGAATCAACATTGTTTCGTAACTCATCAATACCAGCTTGTGCTTGTTTAGATCTCATTCTTCCTTCAAATTGAAAAGGCATAGTCACAATTCCTACAGTTAGAATATCCATATCCTTAGCAATTTTAGCAATAATTGGAGCTGCCCCTGTTCCTGTTCCACCACCCATACCAGCAGTAATAAACACCATTTTCGTTTGGGTGTTTAACATCTCCTGAATCTCTTTAATGCTTTCCTTGGCAGCCTGTTCTCCAACTTCTGGATTTGCTCCAGCACCTAGTCCTGAAGTTAAGTTAACTCCTAACTGAATTTTATTAGGTATAGAGCTGTTTTCTAATGCTTGAGCATCTGTGTTACAGATGACAAAATCTACCCCTTTGATGTCCTGCTGAAACATGTGATTAACAGCATTGCTACCTCCACCACCTACACCAATTACTTTAATAGTATTAGATTGTGATTTAGGCATCTCAAATAAAATGTTATCGAATTCTCCGCTCATAATAACTTTTCTATTTTTATTTATTTATAAGTTCTTAATAATTATTCTGCATTGTCTAAAAACTCTTTCAATCCGTCTGTAAACTTATCGAAAAAAGATTTTTTATTTATCTTTGGTTTGGTATCTAATTCTGGAACATTCTCCTCAACATTTTCCTCTTGTTTTTGTTTCTCTTGCTCCTCTTTTTCCTCTCTTGAATGATTTTCTAAACCTTCCATTAATAGTCCAACAGCAGTTGCATAAGACGGGCTAGATAGGCCTTCATCAGAATCTCCTGCTAAATGCTCATTAGGATAACCAATCCTTGCATCCATACCTGTAATATACTCTACTAGTTGTCTTAAATGTTTTAACTGCGAACCTCCACCTGTTAAAACAATTCCTGCTATTAGTTTTCCTTTTTGTGTCTCATGTCCATAGTTCTTTATCTCTAAATATACATGTTCAATAATTTCTTGAACTCTAGCATGAATTATTTTTGAAAGGTTTTTGAGTGTAATTTCTTTTGGTTCTCTCCCTCTTAACCCTGGAATAGATACTATTTCTGTTTCCTTATTTTCTCCTGGCCAGGCTGATCCAAATTTAATTTTTAATAACTCTGCTTGTTTTTCAATGATAGAGCACCCCTCTTTAATATCTTCTGTAATCACATTTCCTCCAAATGGAATAACTGCGGTGTGTCTAATAATTCCATCTTTAAAAATTGCTAAATCAGTTGTACCACCTCCAATATCAATCAAAGCAACTCCAGCCTCCTTTTCTTCCTGACTTAAAACCGCTGATGCCGAAGCAAGTGGTTCCAAAGTAATATCAGATAAATCCAATCCTGCACTTTTTACACAACGACCAATGTTTCTAATTGATGAAACTTGCCCAACAACTACATGAAAATTGGCTTCTAGTCTTCCTCCATACATTCCAATTGGTTCTTTAATATCTGCCTGACTGTCTACTTTAAATTCTTGAGGTAATACATGAATAATTTCTTCACCAGGAAGCATAACCAGTTTGTGAACTTGGTTTACTAGATTTTCAATATCGTTTTCGTCTATAACTTCGTCTGCATTAGATCTTGTAATATAGTCACTATGATGAAGACTTCGAATATGTTGGCCAGCTATACCAACAACTACATTTTCTATTTTCTGACCAGAAATACTCTCCGATTCTTCAACTGCTTGCTGTATAGATTGTATTGTTTGAGTAATATTACTAACTACACCTCTTTTAACACCAAGACTTTTTGCTTTACCGATTCCTAAAATCTCTAACTTTCCATATTCATTTTTACGACCAATCATAGCTACAATCTTAGTTGTACCTATATCTAAACCAACGGCTATTTTATTATTTTCCATTTCTTTTATTTTACACCAACAACTTGATTGTGATATTTAATATTTATGGTTTTGTACTTTTGTATTGTACTATCTAAAAAAGCTTTGCCATAAAACGCTTTTAACTTTTTTATTTTTTTATCTATTTCTATCAGATTCCCAAAATCTATCCTATAATCTCCACTTCTAACTGTCATCAAATACTCTTTATTGTCTTTTCTATGGATTGAAGTAACCTCTTTTTTCAAAAAATTATCTTCATCAATTTTATTTAACAATACCAATAATTCCAACAAATTACTATCATCATTTAAACCAGACACCAAGGGAACTCTAGCTGAATAGTTTTCAGAAACTGGAACTTTTACTCCCTCTGAATCAATATAGTAAGATAAATTACTAGTAAGTATTCTAGCGATAGGTTGCCTTTGTTTTATGAAAGACCCAAGCGTACCATCTATGGTAAAAAAAAGTGATGCTTTTTCAACATATGGGTTTTCTAGAACCAGTTCTTCTAACTTGTATAAATCTATTACAGATTTTGCTTGTTTTTGTACTCTTTCGTTGTTTTGTATTAACAATTTATTAACTATTTCGTGAGTTAAGAAATATGACTCTTCAGATTCAAATTGAATATCTATTTTCTTAATTATTTTTTGTGTATTTCTTTGATTAGAAAAAATGAATAAGAATACCAATACCCCAATAAAAATGGGCACAAATAGATATTTTACAATTCTTTTTAACTTCATAATTAACATATAGAAATTAATTCGTTTTTTACGCCTTCAACCATCTTTCCGATATCTCCTGCACCTAACATTATAACTATATTAGCTTCGGAATTTTTAATATCTTTTACTAAATTTATTTTATCTGTGATTTTTTTATTCTTGTTAAGAATTTTTTCTAAAAGCCATAAAGAAGAAACTCCTTTTATAGGCATTTCTCTTGCCGGATAGATATCTAGCAAGAGTACTTCATCAAACTTTGCTAACTCAACTGCAAAATCTTCAATAAAATCTCTAGTTCTTGAGAATAAGTGAGGCTGAAAAACTACTATATTTTTTTTAAAAGGATACAACTCTTTTATAGAACTATAAACAGCTCTAATCTCAGTTGGATGGTGCGCATAATCATCAATAAGAGTTAGTTTTTCTGATCTAATTTTATATGAAAAGCGTCTTTCTACTCCTCTAAATGTTTCTAATGATTTTTTAATATTTTCAGCAGGGATACCATAGCAATCTGCCATAGCAAAAGCTGCCAAAGCATTCATCATATTGTGTTTTCCTGGCAATAAAAATGACACCTCATTGATGATTTTATGAGGTGTTTTTACATCGAAAATATATTGGCCATTTTTTCTTTTTATATTAGATATGCTATAATCTGCATCCTCTTCTACAGCATACGTTAACCCCTCTAATTTACATCCTTTAGCAACAATTAATTGATTTGAAACCTTGTCTGCAAATTCTTGAAAAGAATTCTCTAAAGAAGTTTTCTCACCATAAATATCTAAGTGGTCTGCATCTGTAGATGTAACACAAGCTATGTTTGGTGAAAGTTTTAAAAATGAACGATCAAATTCATCTGCTTCTACTACTGAAATTTCATCCTTTCCCAAAATTAAATTAGAGTGATAATTTTCTGAAATACCTCCCAAAAAACTAGTGGCATTGTAAGGTTGCATAATATGACCTAAAATTGCAGTGGTAGTTGTTTTACCGTGTGTTCCAGCAACTGCAAGACAAAAAGAATTTTTTGTAATAAGACCTAAAACCTCTGCACGCTTCATAACTTTAAATCCGTTATCAATAAAAAAATTTAATCCTAAATGATCTGAGGAGACTGCTGGGGTGTACACCACCAAAGTATGGTGTTTATTTTTAAAATTTTCAGGAATTAAATCTAATGAATCTTCATAATGTGTAACTATTCCTATATTTCGCAAACCTTCTGTGATGGCAGAAGCTACTTTATCATACCCTGAAACTTGTTTTCCTACAGCGTGAAAATACTTTGCCAATGCGCTCATACCGATACCCCCGATACCAATAAAATAAATAGTATGTATGCCTCTTAAACTCAAAAATCTATTAATTTTTCTACTTGACTTATTATTTTATTTGTCGCATTTGGTAATGCTAACTCCTTAATATTTTGACTTAAACTTTCCTGCTTTCCCTCATCTTTTAACAAGGTTTCAAAAACTATTGGAAAAGTTTCTAATTCAGACTCTTTCAATAAAATAGCACCGTGTTTTTCTGCAATAGATTGCGCATTTTTAGTTTGATGATCTTCGGCCACATTGGGTGATGGAATAAAAATGGTAGGCTTACCAACAATACATAATTCAGATACAGAGCTAGCTCCAGATCTAGATATAATAATGTTAGCTGCTGCATATGCTAAATCCATTTTATTGATGAATGAATGAACATGAATATTTTCAAGCTCATTATATTTTTTATATTCATCAAAATACAGCTTACCACATTGCCAAATTACTTGTACTTTTTGTTCTTTAAAAAACACAATATTTTGTTCAATTAACTGATTTATTTTCCTAGCACCCAGACTTCCTCCTAGAACTAAAATTGTTGTTGTTTTCTGTTTTAGATGATATAATTTATTCCCATCAAAAATCTTATCCTTAGTGTGTATTGATAATAAGCTTGATCTAACTGGATTTCCTGTTTTTACAATTTTCTCTTTTGGGAAAAATCGATCCAAACCGTCATAGGCAACACAAATAATTTTAGATTTTCTGCTCAATAATTTATTTGTAATTCCAGGATAAGAATTTTGTTCTTGAATCAGTGTTGGGATCTTACATCTATTAGCCATTATAATTGTTGGCCCACTAGCAAAACCTCCAGTCCCTATAGCTATATCTGGCTTAAATTCTTTTATGATTTTTCTTGACTTAAATAGACTGACTAATAATTTTACAGGGAATAATAAATTTTTGAATGTTAATTTTCTTTGAATGCCTGAAATCCATAGTCCTGTGATTTCATACCCTGCCTCCGGCACTTTTTCCATTTCCATTTTATCCTTTGCTCCAACAAATAAAAATTTTGCATGCGGATACCGTTCTTTTAACTCATTAGCAATAGCAATGGCCGGATAAATGTGACCTCCCGTGCCACCACCACTAATTAATATGTTAATCGATTGCTTCATGTAAAATATCTAATGGATTATCATCTAAAATTGTTTCCTCAGTTTCTTGCTTAGAAGAACTTACACTTAGAATCATACCAAGAGCAAAGCATGTCATCCAAATGGAAGTACCTCCACTACTTATTAATGGTAATGTTTGGCCTGTAACTGGAAATAAATTTGTGGCTACTGCCATATTAATAACTGCTTGAAAAATAATAGGTAAGCCCACCCCAATCACTAACAATGTGCCAAAAATTGTACTGGCTTTTTTAACCGTAACAAAAATTCTAAATAGTAATAAAAAATAAACAAAAACAATAAGTACTGCCCCAACCAATCCGTATTCTTCAACTATAATGGCATAAATGAAATCTGACGATGATTGCGGTAAAAAATTCTTTTGTATGCTCTTTCCGGGACCTTTTCCAAAGGTTCCTCCTGTTGCTATGGCTATTTTTGCTTTTTCTACTTGATAAGACTCTTGACCTTCTGAATTGGAAAAGTTTTCAATTCTACTTCCCCAGGTATTTACTCTATTAGGCATCGAATCTGGAAATGCTTTAGCAATTAAAATAAATAATGTTAATGATAAAATTCCAGCTCCAATTATATACCCTATATATTTTATGGGATACCCTCCTATAAAAGCTAAAATTAAAATCATTGAAAAAATAATTGCAGTGGTAGAAAAATTAGCAGGTAAAATTAATATTAGAATTAAAGCAACTGGCAGCCATAGTTCAATCAAACTTTCTTTAAAAACTATTTTTAGATCTTTATTTTTAGCCAAATATCTTGAAGTATAAACCATTAGCACCAAGCCAGCAAGTGTTGATGTTTGAAAGCCTACACCTATAAATGGAATACTAATCCATCTACTCGCATAGGTACCTCCTATTGTAGTTCCTTGTGCTAAAGTGTAGATCAATAAGAAGAAAACAACTGGTAACAGTAACACAGATCCACCACTAAAATATCTGTAGGGGATTTTATGAACTGCATAAATAATAGCAAAACCCATGATTAAAAGCACAACATGTTTTAATAAATATCCTAAAGTTGAACCTCCTACTACACTTACTAGATTTGCGCTAGCGCTGTAGACAGGCATAAAAGAAAATAATGCCAAAATAGCTACTAAAGCCCAAATGGTTCTATCTCCTTCTATATGTTTGAAAATTCCTTTCATAAATGGAACTTATTCTTTACAATTTTATAACTAGTTACAAACTCATTACTGCATTTTTAAACTGACGTCCTCTATCTTCATAATTATCAAATAAATCGAAGCTAGCACATGCTGGTGATAACAAAACATTATCGCCTGATTGAGATAGTTTAAAAGCAACCTTAACAGCTTCCTCAGCTCCTGCAGTTTCTATCATCATATCTACTACATTATAAAACACAGATTTTAACTTTTCATTGTCTTCACCTAAACAAACAATTGCTTTTACTTTTTCTCTAACTAAAGGCAATAAATCTTCATAATCATTTCCTTTATCAATACCTCCAACAATCCAAACAGTTGGCTGCTCCATACATTCCAAGGCATAAAAAGTAGCATTTACATTTGTAGCTTTAGAATCGTTAATAAATTGAACTCCATTAACTTTATGTACATTCTCTAAGCGGTGTTCTGCTCCTTCAAAATTTGCAAGACTTTCCTTTATGGTTTGACTTCTTACATTAAGTAACTGAGAAGCCAAGGCTCCAGCCATGGTGTTTTTAATATTATGTTTTCCTTGTAATCTTAGATTAGATGTGCTCATGCTATATTTTTCTGTATTTATTTTTATTTGTATCGTATTTTTTTTAAAAAATGCTCCGTTGTCAACCTCCTTTTCAATTGAGAAAGGAATTAATTTTGCATTTACCTTGTGTTCTTTTAGCCAGGTACTTATTACCTTATCATCTGCATCATATATCAAAAAATCATCAGCCGTTTGGTTTTTAGTAATTCTAAACTTTGAGGCTACATATTGATTAAAATCATATTCATATCGATCTAAATGATCTGGGGTAATATTTGTAATTATTGCAATATGTGGTCTAAAATTTATAATTCCATCTAATTGAAAACTACTCAACTCCAATACATAACTTCCAAAGTCTTGCTCTGCAACTTGTTGAGCGAAACTATCTCCAATATTTCCAGCAACCCCTACACGCAAATTTGCTGATGTAAGCATATGATGTGTCATGAGGGTAGTTGTTGTTTTTCCATTTGATCCGGTTATCCCAACAATTGTTGCCTTTGTAAATTGAGAGGCAAATTCAATTTCAGAAATTACAGGAATCCTTTTTTTAAGGAGTAATGAAACTACTGCAGCTTTTTCTGGAATGCCTGGGCTTTTAACCACCAAATCAGCATTTAAAATCAATGAGTTTGTATGATGACCCTCCTCAAAACTTATTTTATGATGTGAAAGAACTTTTTTATATTTTTCTGAAATACTTCCTATGTCTGAAAGAAAAACATCAAACTCTTTTTGTTTTCCCAGTATGGCGGCTCCAACTCCACTTTCTCCTCCACCAAGTATGACTAATCTTTTCATTATTTGTAAACTCCTAATTTTAGGTTTTGAATACTATCTTAATTTTAATGTTACAATGGTAAAAACCGCCAAAAGAATTCCTATTATCCAAAAACGGACTACTATTTTACTCTCATGATATCCAGACTTTTGATAATGATGATGTAGAGGCGACATCTTAAAGATTCGTCTTCCTTCACCATATTTTTTTCTTGTGTATTTGAAATAGGAAACTTGAAGTATTACAGATAAATTTTCTACTAAAAAAATACCTGCAAGAATTGGCAACAATAATTCTTTACGAATAGAAATAGCGATCACTGCTATTATACCTCCAATTGTTAAACTACCTGTATCTCCCATAAAAACTTGTGCTGGATAGGTGTTGTACCACAGAAAACCTATCAAAGCTCCTGCAAAAGCTAAGATGTATACTGTCATTTCTCCAGAATTTGGGATATACATGACATCTAAATAATCTGAGAAAATAATATTCCCTGACACCCAAGCAAAAATCCCTAAAACAATTACTATAATAGCTGAAGAGCCGGTTGCTAAACCATCTATACCATCTGTGAGATTTGCACCATTAGAAACAGCTGTTATAATGAAAATTGTAATGAAAATAAACACTAACCAACCATACTTTTCATATCCTTCACCTAAAAAACTCAAGAAATCAGAATAATCTAATTCATTGTTTTTGAAAAATGGAACAGTTGTTTTTGTTGACTTATGTGCTTGTCCAAAAACCTGAGTTTTCCCATTTTGCTGGACTACTTGTTGAACTAATGGTAACTCTTCTTTAATTGTTACGTTGTCATTAAAATAAAGCATAGAACCAACTATTAAACCCAACCCTACTTGGCCTAATATTTTAAATTTTCCCTGTAATCCTTCTTTGTCTTTTTTAAATACTTTGATATAATCATCTAAAAAACCAATTAAGCCCATCCAAACTGTTGTTATAAGCAGGATGATGATATAAATATTGTCTAATTTGGTTAATAATAAGACAGGGATTAGTGTAGAAATAATAATAATAATACCACCCATTGTTGGAGTTCCTGCTTTTTGAATTTGCCCCTCAAGCCCCAGATCTCTGATACTTTCTCCTACCTGCTGTGTTCTTAAAAAATTAATGATTCTTTTACCATATATAGAAGATACCGATAAGGCTAAAATAAAAGCAGCTGCAGCTCTGAATGTAATAAACTGAAACAACCCTGCTCCAGGGAAATTAAAATGAGATTCCAAATAATCAAATAAATAATACAGCATCCTATTTTTTTAAAAGGTTAAAATATTTTTTTACTTCTACTAAATCATCAAAATGAAAGCGTTCTCCACTTATCTCTTGATAGTTTTCATGGCCTTTTCCAGCTATTAATAAAATATCACCAGTTTCTGAAAATTTACAAGCTGTTTTAATGGCTTGTCTTCGATCTGATATGGTTATTATTTTTTTTAAATTTTCTGCAGACACTCCTTCTTCCATCTCTTCCAAAATTGTATCTGGATTTTCTGTTCTTGGATTATCTGAAGTAAAAATTGCCTGGGTACTTAATTGAGAAGCAATATGAGCCATCTTAGGTCTTTTTGTCTTATCTCTGTCTCCTCCACAACCAATAACTGTAATTAGCTTTTCGTTGTTTGTTCTGATATTATTGATAGTTTCAAGTACATTTTTTAGCGCGTCTGGTGTGTGTGCGTAATCTACAATGGCAATAACTCCATTATCTGAAACAAGATGTTCAAATCGTCCACTAACACTTTCTAACTGACTAATAATTGTTAAAATCTCTATTTTTTCTAAGCCTAATTCATAGGCCACCCCAATGATAGCTGCTAAATTATAGGCATTAAAATTTCCAATTAACTTTGTCCAAAATTCTGTGTCATTTATAGAAATTAATGTCCCTGAAAAACTTTTTTCAATAATTTTCGCCTTATAATCTGCCAATGTTTTTAGCGCATAAGTTCTTTTTCTGGCTTTTGTATTTTGCAGCATTACATTACCATTTTTATCATCTAAATTGGTAAGGGCAAATGCTGTTTTTGGTAGTGAATCAAAGAATGATTTTTTAACATCTCTGTAGGATGCAAAAGAAACATGGTAATCTAAATGATCATGTGATAGATTAGTAAAAATTCCACCAGCAAACTCTAGACCCTCTGTTCTTTTTTGATGAATCCCGTGAGAACTAACCTCCATAAAACAGTAATCTACTCCTAACAAAACCATTTGATGTAAGTAGGAATTTATAGTTACAGAATCTGGTGTTGTATGAGTTGCATTAAAGACAGTTGTATCTACTAAAATTTGAACAGTAGATAGCAATCCTGTTTTGTATCCCGATTTTTTTAACAATTGATATAATAATGAAGCTACTGTTGTTTTACCGTTTGTTCCTGTAACGCCTATCAACTTTAATTTTGAAGACGGATTATCATAGAAATTTGAGGCAATAATTGCTAACGTTTTATTGGAATCTTCTACCTGAATAAAGGTAATATTTGCCTCTAAGTGGATTGGTAATTCTTCACAAATAATTGTTGTAGCTCCTAAGCGAATTGCCTTATCTATATATAAATGACCATCAACGGAAATGCCTTTTTGAGCAACAAATAATGAATCTTTTACAACTTTTCTTGAATCAAAATCAACTTGAGCTACCTTTACATTGGTATCTCCATAAACAGCGTTTACAGAAACCTTATATAATATGTCTTTTAATAACTTCAACTAAGACAGATTTAAAATTATAGTTGATCCCTTTTTTATGAGAGTCCCTTTTTTAATAGATTGTTTTTTTACTTTTCCGATTCCTTTGATTTTAACATTTAATCCAACATTTTCCAGTAACGAAACTGCATCCATAGCTGGCATTCCTATTACATTTGGAATGGTTTCTGTATTTTTTATTTTATTGTAAAAACTTGAATATTGATCGCCAATTTTTTGAGAGGAAAACTTTTCTTTTACAAGATCATCATCCACTGAAGTAGTTGTATATATTTTTTGTGCAATTTCTTTAAAAACAGGGGCAGCTACTGTAGCTCCGTAATACCCTTTTTTCTTCAAAGGGTCATGAATAACTACAATACATGAATATTTTGGAAGATCTGCAGGAAAGAAACCTGCAAATGAAGCTACATATCTCTTATTTGAATATCCTCCAGCAATAGTATCTCCCTTTTTATTTACATGTCTACCAACATATTTTTTTGCAGTACCTGTTTTTCCAGCCATAGAAAAATTGGAAGAATAGATATTATTTGCTGTTCCTTTTTCAACAACATTTTCTAGGACTTTTTTTAATTTTTTTATAGTTTCTGAGGTTGCAATTTGTGGATTTATAATTTCTTTTTGAAAAGATTTTTTAATTCTGTTTTCTTTTCTCAACTCTTTTATAAACCTTGGCTTTACCATTTCACCATTATTAGCAACAGCGTTGTAAAGCATTAATGTCTGAAGTGGGGTCACAGCAATACTATAGCCCCATGACATCCACTCTAAGCTTATTTTATTCCATCCTGGCTTACCTGGATAATAAACAATTGGTTTTCCTTCACCTTTTATTGGTAATCCAATTTTATTGGTAAGTCCATAATCTTTTAAATGATCTAGGAATTTTTCTGGTTTATCATCATAATGTTCACGAATTAGTTTAACTATTCCAACATTTGAGGATACTTCAAACACTCTAGCTGCTGATATTTCTCCATAGCCTCCCCTTTGGGAATCTTCTACTCTTTTACCATGAATAAAAATCCGTCCTTTTTCTGTATCTACAACAGTGGAGGTGTCTATCATTTTATCATCCAAAGCAGCCATTAAACTAGCTAATTTAAATGTTGATCCCGGCTCATGAGCTTCCCAAACTGCATAGTTTCTTTTTTCATAATATTTTCCTGCTGAAGTTCTCCCTAAATTTGAAATTGCTTTGATTTCACCTGTTGCTGTCTCCATCACAACAGCACATCCGTGATCTGCTTCAAAATATTCTAATTGACGAAGTAATGCATGATGAGTAATATCTTGAATATTTACATCTAGAGTAGTTACTACATCATACCCTTGAACTGGTTCTTTTTCATTTACATCGTTTATTGGCTTCCATTGCCCTTTAGCAATTTTTTGTTTCCATCTAAGGCCGTCTTCACCTTTTAAATAATCAACAAAAGCTCCTTCAATCCCTGCATCTCCTCTATTATCATGATATCCTATAGTTCTTTCAGCTATTTTACCAATTGGATGTGCTCTCACCGTTTTATGCTCTGCTATAAAGCCACCTTTATAAACTCCAAGTTTAAATATGGGAAACTGCTTCATTTTCATGTAATCATTGTATCCAATATCTTTTGCAATAAGTATATATCTGTTTTTTGATTTTCGAGCATTTCTTAGTTTTTTCTCAAAAAACTTAGGAGACTTTCCTAGAAAATTTGCCAAGTTTACAGAGAGCTTTACCACGTCTCTATCAAATATTTTTACATCAACAGACATGACATCCATCCTAATTGTAAATTTTGACATTGAAGTTGCTAATAGATTTCCATCTGAAGCATATACATTTCCTTTATTGGCCTCAATAGCAAATGGCTTTCTAGTAAGATCTTTTGAAATTTTCCTATACTTATTACCCTGGAGATATTGAATATCTATGACTCTAAAAATTATCAAGGAAAAAAGAAGCGTCATAAAAGCAGCTACAATGTAGAATTTTGTTAGTATGCTTTTTTGATGATCTCTCAAGGTGAATTGTTTTATTCGTTGTTAATGACTTTTATTCTTTTTGGTGGAGTTTTAGAGGGTTGCAATCCCATCTTTTTTGCTCTCTGACGAATGTTAGACTCCATTTTCATTCGCATTAATGTTGTTTGAGTATCTATATATATGGCTCTTAACTCTCTTTTTAACTTATTTAACTCTGAAATCTCCAACACCTTCTTATCAGAACTATGTGCACTAGAAATCATAATTAAAAGAAGAACCACAATAAAAAAAATCATTCTCCAATTTTTAAAGGAAGATTCATTAATTAAAAAACCTCCTCTCAAAACATCATATATGTTTTTTTTTACCTTAGACATTATGTTTTTAATTTAGCTACTCTTAGCTTTGCGCTTCTTGCCCTATTATTACTGTTTATCTCACTTTTATCTGGAACAATTAATTTCCCAACCTTCATTAAAGGAACATTTATATTTCCAAAGAAATCTTTTTCTGGCTCACCAGAAAACAACCCTGTTCTTATAAATCTTTTCACAAGCCTATCTTCTAACGAATGATAAGAGATGACACTCAACCGGCCCTCAGGTTTTAGTAAGGCAGGGGTCTGAATTAAAAACTCTTTTAAAACATCTAATTCTTCATTTACTTCAATTCTAATAGCTTGAAAAATTTGAGCTAATATTTTATGCTCCTTAGCTTTGGGTAAATATCTCTGAAGAACACTTCTTAACTGAAAACTTGTATCTATATTTTTAATTTCTCTTTCCTCTACTATAGTTTTGGCAATCGACCTAGCATTTCTTAACTCACCATACATAAACAGAATATCTGCAAGCTTATCTTCAGTATAGGTATTGATGATTTTCTTTGCTGAATTCTTAGAACTCTGATTCATCCTCATATCTAATTCACCATCAAAACGTATAGAAAAACCTCTTTCTGCTTCATCAAATTGATGAGATGAAACTCCTAAATCAGCTAAAACCCCGTCAACTTTTTTTATTCCATAAAATTTCAAAAACCTACTTATATACCTAAAGTTTTCCTCTATAAAAATAAATCGACTGTCTTCAATTTTATTTCTTATTGCATCTGGGTCTTGATCAAAAGCAAGTAACATTCCATTGCTCCCTAAACGTTTTAATATCTCTCTTGAGTGACCACCTCCACCAAATGTAACATCTACATAAATACCGTCTTTTTTTATTGATAGCGCATCAATACTTTCAGAAAGCAATACTGAATTATGATACTCCATTTTCATCAGAATTACCCATTACCTCCTCCGTTAATGAAGCAAAATCCATGACAGTATCATCTATAGACTTTTCATAGCTATCTTTGTCCCAAATCTCAATTATATTTATTGCTGAAGACAAAACTATCTGTTTCTTTATTCCAGCAAAATGACACAAGTCTTTTGGTATTAATAATCTTCCTGAAGAATCAAGCTCAACTTCCTTTACTCCTGCAGTAAACCTTCTAATAAAATCGTTGTTTTTCTTAATAAATCGATTTAGACTATTAATCTTAAGCATGACCTTATTCCACTCTTGCATAGGATACAGCTCAAGGCAAGGTTGAAAAACAGCTCGCTTTACAACAAAACCCTCTTGTAAAACAGGAGACAATTGCTTTTTAAAAGCTGATGAAATCATCAATCTTCCTTTAGCATCAACCTTACACTCATATGTACCTATTAAATTTATCAATGGAACTAATTTTACCTTTGGATTCAAAAATAAAAATTATTTACCACTTTTTACCACTTTTTACCACTTTGTTAATAAGTATTGTGAAAGGGCCTATTTTTTAAAGCAAAAAGCTAATTCTTAAGACTTAATCAATTCATCGTATTTGTCATAAAAAAGAACTACATTTGTGATTAGCCTAATCAAGAAATAATGACTGAAAGCTTAAAAACTGAAGGGGAATTTACATATGCAGAAGCTGGAGAAGGAAGGCCTATAATTGTACTCCACGGACTAATGGGAGCACTAAGTAATTTTGACGAAACTTTTCAGTACTTTTCAAAAAAAGGATATCGGGTGTTAATTCCAGAACTTCCCTTATACACATTACCGTTGCTAAAAACTAATGTGAAACACCTAGCTAAGTTTATTCACGAATTCATAAAATTTAAAGGGTTAGAAAAAGTTACTTTATTAGGTAATTCTTTAGGAGGACATATTGCACTTTATTACACAAAACATTATCCAGAAGACGTTCATTCATTAGTTCTGACTGGAAGCTCTGGTCTCTATGAAAAGGCCATGGGAGATACCTATCCCAAAAGAGGTAATTATGAATATATTGAACAAAAAACTAGAGATGTTTTTTATGATCCAGCTATTGCCAGCAAAGAGCTTGTAGATGAAGTATATGGGATTGTAAATAATCGTATTACAGTCTTAAAAACATTAACTATTGCAAAGAGTGCTATCAGGCACAACATGGCTGATGATTTACCAAACATGAAGCAACCTACTTGCTTAATTTGGGGAAAACAAGATTCAGTAACACCACCTGATGTTGCCAATGATTTCAATAAATTATTACCAAATTCTGATTTATTTTGGATTGATAAGTGTGGACACGCTGCCATGATGGAAAAGCCTAAGGAATTTAATCAAATTTTAGAATCTTGGTTTAGTTCTAGAAACATCTAATTCATGAAAATTAAATCTGCAGAGTTTGTAATGAGTAACAGCAATGTTACCAAGGCTCCAAAAGACAGAATTCCAGAATATGCGTTTATTGGAAGGTCTAATGTAGGAAAGTCTTCATTAATTAACATGTTAATGGGTCGTAAGGATCTAGCAAAAATATCCGGCAAACCAGGAAAAACTCAACTTATTAATCATTTTAGAATAAATGACAACTGGTTTTTAGTAGATTTACCTGGATACGGATACGCCCAAATTTCAAAAAAAAAACGAACAATTTTTCAATACTTTATTGAAAATTACTTCAAAGAAAGACAGCAGTTAGTTTGCACATTTGTTTTAATAGACTCTAGACATGATCCTCAAAAAATTGATCTTGAATTTATGCAGTTTTTAGGTGAAAATCAGATACCTTTTTGCATAGTTTTTACAAAAGCAGACAAATTAGGAAGTTCTAAACTAAACAAACAAATTATTTCCTACAAGAAAAAATTACTTACTAGTTGGGAAACACTTCCTACCTCTTTTATTACTTCGTCATCAACCGGCCTAGGTAAAGATGAATTTTTAGAGTTCATAGCAACAGTGAATGATGATGTTGCTGATAATTTCAAATAATAATGTATTCTAATAAAAATAATTTAGAGGTTCTTTTTGAAGACAATCACCTAGTGATAGTCAATAAAAAATCAGGAGATATAGTTCAGGGAGATAAGACTGGAGACAAACCCTTAAGTGATGTTGTAAAAGAGTACATAAAAGAAAAATATAATAAACCTGGTGACGTTTTTTTAGGAGTAGTTCACAGATTAGATAGACCCACCTCTGGGATTATTATTTTTGCAAGAACTTCAAAAGCACTTGACAGATTAAACAAGATGCTTCGAGATAGAGTCATTTCAAAAACATATTGGGCAGTAATAAAAAACAATCCAAAAAAGCCAACGGATACTTTAATACATTTTCTAAAAAAGAATCCTAAGAACAATAAGTCTACTGTTTTTAAAAAAGAAGCTGAAGGAAGTAAAAAAGCCACTCTTCATTATACAACTATAAAAAATTTAGAGAATTATTCACTTTTAGAAATTGATTTAGAAACAGGTAGGCATCATCAAATTAGAGCTCAACTTTCTTTCATTGGAAGCCCAATCAAAGGAGACCTGAAGTACGGTGCATCTAGGAGTAACAAAGATGGAAGTATTCACTTACACGCTAGAAAAATAAATTTTACTCACCCCGTATCAAAAAAGATAATCACAATTATAGCTCCAACTCCAAATGAAGTAATTTGGAATGCATGTATGGAATGATTATATTTAGAATTATTATTTTAAATATATTTTTGATATGACTACCAGAAGAAAATTTCTTAAAAAAACTATAGCAGGCTCTGCAGCATTTTTTATTGTACCAAGACATGTTCTTGGACGTGGTTTCACTCCACCAAGTGATAAGTTAGGAGTTGCTGCAATAGGAATTGGAGGAAGGGGAGCTGGGAATTTGACCAACAGTTTTGCTTCAAATAATGCTAATATAGTAGCTCTTTGTGATGTAGATGATAGAAGAGCTAAAACTATAAGAGAACAATTCCCTGAGGCTCCATACATGAGAGATTATAGAGATATGCTTGAAAAGCATCACAAAGATATCGATGCT
>ENA-ORDR01000231-ORDR01000231.1-marine-metagenome-genome-assembly--contig:-NODE-231-length-28994-cov-6.560743_pt1 | contig 28994 bp, 30 predicted proteins | sample MGYA00240993_ERZ508538 | MGnify/ENA primary metagenome ERZ508538 (study PRJEB26207, sample SAMN05421999) | marine metagenome | isolation source: Monterey Bay, California, USA | place: USA:Monterey Bay... | reverse complement strand
CACTTAAAAGTGAAACAGGATGTTGTAGTGAGCTATCAGAAGAAATTAGAAGCGAGATTAAATCAAATGGTTTGGCAACATCCAAGTGTTTCCAGCTGGTATCAGAACTCAAAAGGAAAAGTTGTCACCACTTCTCCTTGGAGGTTGGTAGAATATTGGGAATGGACAAATCACTTCGAACCTTTAGATTATGAATTTTAGAATCTTCTTTTTACTGTTGTTGTCATTCAGCAGTCTTGCTGAAGAAAAACAACCTAATGTTATTATTTTTTTAGTAGATGATTTAGGTTGGGCTGATATTTCATTAAGAGGTGCTCCCATTGATACTCCAGCAATTGATTCTTTGTTTTCTGAGGGTTTAACATTAGATAGATTTTATACAACGCCAATATGCAGTCCAACTAGAGCAGCTTTAATGACAGGGCGTGATCCATTGAGATTAGGAATATCATATTCTGTTGTGATGCCGTGGATGAATAATGGAGTGCATCCAGATGAGCATTTTATGCCAGAATCATTCAAGGCGGCTGGATATCAAACTGCCATGGTCGGAAAATGGCACCTAGGTCATTCTCAAGAAATATTTCATCCAAATGCTAGAGGTTTTGATGATTTTTATGGTCACATGCATACAGAAGTAGGGTACTTTCCTCCATTTGCAAATCAAGGCGGCATAGATTTTCAACGAAATGGTGAAACTATTTCAGATGAAGGTTATGAAACATTTCTTTTAGCAGATGAGGCTTCCAGATGGATTAAAGCAAGAGATAAAGACAAACCTTTTTTTCTGTACATGCCATTTATTGCTCCTCATACTCCTTTAGAAGCCCCTGACGATCTTGTACAAAAATATAATAATTTAGAAGATACTAGGGAGCTTACACGAAGTGTTGCAATTGATCGCACCAGAACATTGGGCGGCTTTCGTCCTAGTGCAAGACCTATTTACGCAGCTGTTGTAGACGGATTAGATCAAGCGATAGGTAAAGTTTTAGCTACTTTAGCAAATGAAGGTATTGAAGAAGAGACCATAATATTATTTAGTAGTGATAATGGTGGAGCGGCATATGCTGGAGGCGGTGCTGATAACTTCCCATTGCGGGGAGGTAAGGGGGATACTTATGAGGGAGGAATCAGAGTTATAGCTGCCGTAAAGTGGAAAGGTAAGCTGGAAGCAGGAAAAAACTTTGAATCAATAATGACTGTAATGGATGTTTTTCCTACTCTTGCAAGCGCTTCAGGAGTTCCTATGTTAAATACAAAAGAAATTTGGGGAAGAGATATGTGGCCGGCCATAAAAGATGGAAAACAAATTAAGCTCGATAAAGAAGTTTATTTTGCATCCGAGACTCCAAATTATGGAGAATTTCATACAACAGTTTTTAATGAAAAATGGAAGCTTGTACAAGTTATTTCTAGCTCTCTAATGGAAATTAATGTGAATAATCAGTTGTTTGATATTCGCAATGATCCAAATGAGTATAAAAATCTTGCTGCCGAGTACCCAAAACTTGTTGAGCTGATGGCAGATAAGATTAGAAGGTGGAGAGCCCTTCATCCTATTTCAGGAATCAGGGCTCAACTTGTTCCTCCACCAGGATGGCGGGCACCAAAGGATTGGACAAGTTACACCATCCCCCTGAATGAACTTCAGGATGATGCATCTTTAGGATTTGGAGCTCATGCACATCAAATTTTGGATTACCTTATCAAAGATCATGGACGAATTATCTATGACTGCAAGCCTGGAGATTGGGAGCGTGGAAAGTGCAAAGCTCCTGAACAGTCTCAAAAACATCAACATTAATGCTTAAGATATTCTTTGTTGTTGCTTTAATGTTCTGTCAATCTCTTATTGCTAGAGATGTCCAGGAGACTACGTATTCATATTGGGCTAACCCCGATATTCAAATTTATTATTCTGTGCCACCCACCATTTCTAAAAAAACTAAGATAATGTTTATTATTCACGGCGCCAGCAGAAAAGCAGAACGCAATCTAAATAATTGGTTACCTCTTTTAGAGGGTCGGGACGTAGTCGTCATAGCCCCAGAATTCTCTAAAGAATTCTACAATGAGTATGCATACCTTATGAAAACAACGAAAACAGGAAGGGTGCTTAAGGATACATCTCGCGATCTTGAGTCTTCGCTAGGAGACATTTTCAATTTTTTTTCATCTAAACTTAAGATAAGCACTAAAAAATTTAGACTATATGGTCATTCAGGCGGTTCCCAATTCGTGCATCGTTATTTATTGCTCGGCGATGAAACAAGGGTCGATAAAGTGGCTATGGCAAATGCTGGTTTCTATACGTTTGCTGACCCAGTCATAAAATATCCATTTGGTATAAAAAATATGGAGGTTACAGATGAACGTTTGCAATGGTTTTTAAGCTTAAAAGGGGGAGTGTTTTTGGGAGGAGAAGATAATAACCCTAAACATGTCTCCTTGCCCTCTATGCGAAAAGCTAAAAAACAAGGAAACCATCGTTTAGAAAGAGGGACAAATTTTTTTAATCATTTGGTTAAATTAGGCGTAAAAAAAAATATGCCCTTTAGGTGGAGATATCATGTTGTTCAAGGTGTTTCTCATGACAATGCTGGTATGAGACTGGCCGCAGCTGATTTTTTACTGGAGGATCTCTAACAGGTATTCTGCTCAATAAATTCTTCGGCCCTTGCAAAGATCTTCTTTTTTCTAATAGGGTCCATATTATCCAAGGATCTTATCATTAGCCCTAGCCTAGGATTACTTGCAAAAAAATCTCGATTATTTTCTATAAATCTCCAATACAAACCATCAACGACCTCGCACCAATCACCTTTTTTATAGTTGGACATTCTCAGCATATAGCTCGAGCCACAAATATATGGTTTAGTTGAAAATATACCTCCATCGGCAAAGGTACCCATGCCATAGACATTTGGAACCATCACCCAATCTGATGAATCGACATACATTTCCATAAACCATTTATAAGTATCGTTTGGTGTAATTCCAGTGAGGTTCATCATATTGGAAATAATCATTAATCGATTTATGTGATGAGTATATCCATACTCCAACGAGTCTTTAATAGCGTCATCTAGAGGAGGGATGCCAGTTGTTCCGTCATACCAGCTATTGGTAAGGTTTTTTTCATGAGACCAGAAATTACTTTCTTTGTATTGAGGCATGTTGTCCCAATAAACTCCTCGGATAAATTCTCTCCAACCAAGTATTTGCCTAACAAAACCTTCTAATGAGTTAAGTGGAATACGTTCTCCTGGTTTTTTATACTCCGAAATAGCATCTACAATACATTCCATTGGGTCTAAGAGACCTGAGTTAAGGTAGGGCGCCAACAAAGAGTGAAAAAGTATTGAATCATTTTGATCAATTGCATCCTGAAATGTTCCAAATAAGCATAGGCATTCATCTAGAAAGAATCTCAACCTTTCTCTTGCAGACTCATGCGTAACTGCCCAATTAAATTGCTCCAATGATCCCAGTGAATTTGGAAAAAAATTCTCTACATCGACCATAGTTTCGATGGTTATGGAGTCTTGGCTGTATTGTTTTCTTTTTGGGGGTGCTTGCTTTAGCTTTGATATACTTTGTTGATTCTCTTTGTCGTAGTTCCACTTTCCACCAAGCGGCTTTCCATCCTCCATTAGTAAATCATATTTTTTTCTTAGCCACCTATAGTAATATTCTTGCACCAATGATTTTCGATCTTTTGCCCATTCTGAAAAGTCTTCAATCGAATCAATAAACTTCGTATCGTGATGAATCTGCAAAGTAACATTTTTTTTTGATACAAAAAACATTAGTTGAGTCAGAGTATTGTGATCGCTTGGCTGGGTGATATGAATGATATCAAATCTATCGGCTTCATAAATCTTATCTAGCTCTCTCATAAAATCTGTTTGATGATCTTTGGAAATCTTGATGTGAATAATATTCGAATATTTCTTTTGCAATTCTTCTTTCCAATGCCTTAGTGCAGAAATTAAAAAGGCAATTTTTTGCTTATGATGGTTTATCTGATAGAAAGTATCACAGGGCTCATAAATTAATAAAGTATCTCCATCATTCAATTGCTGAAGAGTTTTATTGTTTACAGCAAGATCATCCGGAAAAATTATTCCTATCCTTTTCATTTTATATTGCTCACTAAAAATTTTGCCAATGCTTTTCCTGAGAGAAATGCAGATTCAACTCTGGGTGAAATATTCCAATCTCCAATAGCAAAAACATCATTTTCGAAGGCAATAAATTTTTGTTCGCTGTTCAGTCGATTGCATTGCGCATATCTCCATTTAAATACATGAGAATCTTCGATAATAATATTTGAATTAAATAATTCATTAAACTGATTGGAAGCAAAGTCTTCTAGTTGATTCTCAGGGTCATCAAGCATTGCTCTGCTAGTCTCTGGAGAAAATTGTAGCACCCATGTCTCATCAATTGCTGCATTATAAAATTTGCTTGATCCTACCCAGGAAACATCCTTATTGATTGACTGATAAGCGCTATGCTTTGTATTTATGGTGGTATTAATCATAAGGCCTACTGCTATGCATGGATCAAAACTGATATCAATTAGCTGATTGAATTCAAGAAGCTCTTGGGCTTGAGGGAAGGGGAGCGATGAGACTAAAATATCATACGAAACCTCTAGCCCACTTTCGAAATAAGCAATTTTATTTTGAGTGTCTACTCTGGTACATTTCTCTCTAGTTCTGATATTTAATGACTCTGATGACTCTCTAATTAAAGATTGCATTCCATCTGGGTGAACAAAATATTGATTAGTTTCAATCTCTTCTTTTTTAGAAAAATTATATATAGAGCCATTAAATTTTTTAGCATTATTGTTATTTAGAAGTTTTTGAAAATCAGGATCAGTGCATGTGCAAAATTGAGCGCCTAAGTGATATCTTGTTTCATGAGATTTTTTGGAACATAGCCTGCCTCCAACGCCTCTTGATTTTTCATACAATTCAACTTGAAATGAGTTTGAAAGATTCTTAGCAAATGCGACTGCACTCATTCCAGCACCCAAGATAACAATCTTTGGAATTTTTTTCATTGCTACAAGTTATTTTTGAATACCACTCCATCTTTCATAATAAATCCAATATCTGAAACAGCCGTAATATCATCAATTGGGTTTTTAGACATGGCAATAATATCCGCAAGCATGCCAGGCTTAATTTGACCTAAGCGACTCTCCATCCTTAAAAGTTTAGCCGACTCAATTGTTGCACTTTTTAGTGCGATAGAATTTGGCATTCCTCCATTGGTCATTAAAATAAATTCTTGCCAGTTATCACCATGGGCTGACACTCCTGAATCTGTACCAAATGCAATCTTGACCCCTGCCTTATAAGCGGCACTAAAGGTAGCCTCAATTTGAGGTCCAATTTTTTCTGCCTTAGGTTTCACCAAAGCTGGAAAGAAATTTGGAATCTTGGCTTTTTCTGCAACCCAATTTCCCGCCATGATTGTTGGAACATAATAGGTACCTTTCGATTTCATTAAAGCCATAATTTCTTGATCCATATATGTTCCATGCTCAATTGAGTTAATGCCAGCACTTACCGCTCTTCGCATTCCTTCTTTTCCATGAGCATGTGCTGCAGTCCAAAGACCATAATCATTAGCTGTTTGAATAACTGCGGCAAGTTCGCTATCGGTAAATTGAGGATTTTCTCCAGATTTTGCAACGCTTAATACCCCACCAGTTGCTGTTATCTTAATTCCATCAGCGCCATCTTTATATCTTTGTCTTACAGCTTTTATAGCTTCATCGGGGCTATCAATCACCCCATCTTCTGGAGACGGGGGAGAGTAATCAGCCTTTGATCTTCCATTTGACGGATCTCCATGACCACCAGTTGTTGCTATGGTTTTTCCAGAGGTAAAAATTCTTGGACCTACTATCAAACCTTGAGAGATTGCTTCTCTTAAGGCTATTGTCTCCATCCCTCCGTCGCCAAGATTTCTCACTGATGTAAACCCAGCCATTAAAGTTTTAGTTGCAGCATTGGCAGCAAATAAAGCTCTAAATTCTGGCTCACTCTTCGTGGGTCTTTCTGCCTTAGGTACATACTCTTGGGCTAGATGAACATGCATATCCATAAAGCCAGGTAAAACAAATGAGCTCTTTAAATTAATGACATTGTCATTTTTTTTAGGTTTCGCATAACCCTTAGTAACAGATTTAATTTCATTGCCCGCAATGGTAACTGTCATTGCTTTTGCCATCTCACCGCTTTCAACATCAATTAGGTTTCCAACATGGAGCAAGGTATCTGAAAACGCAGATACGGAAAGCAGGACAAGTGCGACTAAATTAATTTTTTTCATAATTCCTCTCTGAATTTATTCTTCCATAGCAGACAATACTATTTTTCATCCAAGCTGAACAGATTTTTCTGATTAGGACAACCAAATTGATTACAGGCTAATAACTTTTGACTCAAGTTCCTTGCCATCTTTATTATTTATTGAAAGAGTAATTATATTTTTACTTGGTTCAATATTTAACACACCAAAATTCGTTTGCGGATAAGTTTTACCTAGAAGAAGAGGGTCTGTTTCTATTGGTCTTGAGGAACCTTTGTTTAGTGCAGATGCTGTTATCTCAATAAGATTTCCTTTTTGATAGAGTCCCGCTCTGTGACGATCACCCGATATTAAAATCACTTTTTTGTCTTGCATCAAACCATCAATCCTAGTTAATAATTTTTTTCTATCAACTGTGAAGTTAGACCATTTCTCAAAGCGATGATTGGTTGCAAGAATTTGAATAGAAGAAAGGATTATTACTATATCTGCCTTAGATTCTTCTAGGGTTCTATCTAGCCAATCCCATTGCTCATTTCCAAGCACAGATGCATTTGGATCATCATTTGCTAGATATCCATTTTTTTTACCTTTTAGTTCTGACCTAAAATATCTGGTATCCAGACCTATAAAGTGAATTTTTTTACCTTCTATTTGTTGAGTTTCTTCAAAAAAAATTCCTTCTCTAGTTCGCCTTGGATCATTCTTAGAAATTTCCCAGAAATCTAAAAACAGTTTTTGAGCTTCTTGCTTATTCTTATAATCACCACCACCATCATTTTCCCCATAGTCATGATCATCCCAGATTGCTAAAATTTTTTTTTGATATAGCCATGGAGGAATTCTATTTTTTTGTTTTTTGTAAGCTTGTTTTAGTTTGCCTAACTCGCCAGACTTTTGATCACCGTATACGTTATCACCTAAGAAAATAAACCCATCAATATCTTGCTTCTCAATAGCCGCCCAAATTGGCTGCTCTAAATCTTGATCCAAGCAAGATCCAAGAGCATATTTATATGCATAAGTATTATTTGAAAGAAAGATACAAGAAACTAAAAGTAGAGTTAATGTTTTATTCATGGTGTTATTATATGTTTTAAAGAATCATATCCAAGCATGAAAGTTACATTCCTATTTATTTTATTTTTTCTTTTAGGGGGGTGCAGTCCTGAAAATAATCAGCCCACCAACAGCTTAAGTGATTTTATCAAGGCAGATTACTCTCATTATCAATCGACAATTAACTGTGAACTGCTCCCTGATAAAAATTTAAGCTCAGTAGAGAGATTTATTCCATTGCTGGTAGATAACCTGAACAAAACTAGAAACGAAGACGATGAAGTAATGTTTTTTTTTCCAATTCAGGCTGAGAATAGTAATATTTCAAGGTTTAAGATTGTGCTGAATCATAAGGACGAGCTCTTTGTAAGCACCATGAATAAAAGTTTGCTCGACCTATCCTTCGAAGATACAGCGCTCTGCAAAACAGAAGAGTCTATTTATGGTCGTTTAAGCCTCCATGAGTCTAATTTAGGATCAAATCTATTAGTCACTGAGATGATGAGTTGTAACTATTTTGATAATTTTAATTACGCCACCATGAAACTTGTTTTTGAAGAGTTTGCTGATGCGCTTATAAAGATTGACCAAAGTATCTCAATTATTTATTTAGAGAATCTTGAGGATAAATCAAAATTCAAGTGGCTTAATGTTTTTGAATCATTGGATAGCAGAAAAAGGTTTGTAAAATACTGGCAAGATCTATCTGTTAGCAATAAAATCCAAACCCTGTTAAGTGAGCAATCAAGTTGTGGAGCGTCTAACCTCTTCGAGAGTTATAAAGTTATATAGATTAAAGTCTTGTAAATTTTTCCATTTGGTCTGAAATTTTTTTAACTCCATCGCTAACGGTATCTATAAGAATAAATGGAAAAATAGCATGAATAAATCCAGCAATACTTAACCAGAGTAGGTTGATGGACACAAGGATGACTCTAAAGGCGTGAGGGAGATATTTTTTGTCGGCTTTTTTGAGGTGCTTAAAGTCTATCCACATTGATAAATTTTATATCATTTTCTGTAAAATTTCTGTCCATTATTTTAATTTTCATGTCAGATAAAATAGTTTCTCTGCGGGAAGATAGTGTAAAATGTTTTTTCTAAAAATTGCGGCATTAGTATAATGGCTAGTATATCTGCCTTCCAAGCAGATGGTCCGAGTTCGAATCTCGGATGCCGCACCATTTCCTCAAATAAATTAAATTTTTTTCTATACGTAAATGCTAAAATAATAAGCATGAATACTAAAAGCGTTTCATCTCCCATTGGTTCTTTTGATGCTTTTTATAACGAAATCGGGCTGATACAACTATCTTTTCTTGGGGAATGTAAATCTAAGCATCCACAAGATCAAAAGCTACAGAAGAGCATCGATGATTTTTTTTCAAATAAGGGCTTACAGTCCCTGCCATCTATCAACCTTCAGGGCACAAATTTTCAATTGCTAGTTTGGAAGGCTCTATGCTCTATACCAAGAGGAAGCACTGCATCGTATCGCGCTATTGCAGAACAAATTGGCTCTCCAAATGCAGCTAGAGCAGTAGGAACAGCATGCAAATTAAACCCAATCCCTCTATTTGTTCCATGTCATAGAGTGGTCAAACAGGACCAATCAATCGGACAATTTGCACTTGGAACAAAAAATAAAAAATTTCTCTTAGAGATGGAGTCATCATGAGTGCTTATGAGAAGATAGTGTCTCAACTTAATCTATCTTTTGATGTCGAAAATCTTTTTTTAGAGAATGAGAGTTTCATGCACAATGTTCCGCCTAATTCGGAAACCCATTTTAAACTTGTAATCGTATCTAACGACTTTACTAAGCTAACAAACGTTAAGCGCCACCAATCCATTTACAATGCACTGAATGATACTATGTCCAGAATACATGCATTGTCTATTCAGGCCTTCACACTTGATGAGTATCTAAAAAATCCCGTTATTCTAAAATCACCTGACTGCGCTAATAAATAACATTATGAAAAGTATTTTTAATTTTATTGTTTCTCAGCCATGGGCTGTGATGATTGCTATTGTTGCAATATTTCTAGGCACTAGTAGCGGTCTTCAAAATTTTAAACTTGATGCTTCTTCTGATGCCCTTGTGATAGAGGGAGATGAAGCTTTTAAGGTTTACCGAGAAACTGGAGAGACCTTTGGAAACTCAGATTTTTTAATTATTACTTATACGCCTAACTCAGATTTATTTTCCGATGAGTCCCTTACTACCATCAAATCTCTTGAGACCTCTATAGAAAAATTTAAGACCGTAGAATCTGTGCTATCAATCTTAGATGCACCAATTTTTTTCCAACCAAGGGTTCCTTTGGCTGATCTAATGGATAACCTAAAAACAATTGAATCTGATGGCATCGACTTGGTTGCAGCTAAAGAAGAGATACTTAATAATCCCGTCTATCAAGAGCTGATTATTAGCTCATCTGGAACCACAACAGCTATGCAGGTAACCCTTGCAGAGAATCCTCTATACAGAGACCTCATCACTAAAAGATATGAGTTAAATGATTCACCCGCACTAACTCTCAAAGAAAAGTTAGAGCTAAAAGAAATCAACCAACAAATTTCAACTATCAATGATCAAGAGTCCCAGCAAAGGGCAATTTTAATTGCTCAAATTAGAAGCTTACTTTCTGAGCATTCCTCATCAGGAGTTCTCTTTCTTGGTGGCGCCTCAATGATAGCAACCGATATGATGACTTTTATTAAATCAGATCTTGCTGTATTTGGAGTGGGGGTAGCATTAGTTTTTTGCATCATGCTTTTTTTGTTCTTTCAAAATGCATGGTTTGTTCTTTTGCCCTTAGCCAATGCTTTTCTTACCACAGCTTTTACTGCAAGCATTTTGGGTTTAATGGACTGGAAGATTAGTGTTATTTCCTCTAATTTTATTGCGCTACTCTTAATTCTAACTATCTCACTAACAGTTCATGTCTTGGTAAGATTTATAGAGGTTTCTAAAAATGAATCCTCTGTTGCTGATGCTATGAATGAAACTTTAAATCAGATGGTTATCCCATGTTTTTTTGCAGCTTTGACTACGGGAATAGCATTTTTATCTTTAATCATGGGCGATATTAAACCTGTTATTGAATTTGGAAAAATGATGTCAGTTGGAATGTTTTTTGCATTTATTTTTACTTTCACATTTCTTCCAGCAGCCATGAAAATATTAATTAAGTCTAATGTTGATGATTCCTCTGGGTGGGTTAATAAAATTCCATTGGAACTGGCAAGCTTTACATTGGCAAGAGGTTTTTACATTGCTGTATTTTTTCTCATTACTGCTTTTACAATGCTTTATGGCATCTCGAAGCTTGAGGTTGAGAATAGATTTATAGACTATTTCTCACCTGAAACTGAAATTTATCAAGGAATGTTGTTGCTAGATCAAGAGCTTGGAGGTACGGCAACGCTCGAAATCTTAATTGATCAACCTGCTCAAGAATTAACGGAAGAGGTTAATTTATTTGAAGATGATCTCTTCGAAGATGATCTCTTTGAAGATGATTCCAGTAATGCATCTGGTTATTGGTGGAATGCATCTTCTTTGTCAAAGCTTGAAGGCATTCATGATTACCTGGATGAAATCCCAGAAATGGGCAAGGTGCTGAGTGCTGCAAGTGGAATTAAACTTGCTAGAATGATCAATGATAATAAAAATTTAAATGATCTAGAGCTAGCATTACTGCGTTCTGTCCTTCCTGATGATATTAAAGAAACATTACTTTATTCATACATTAATGAAGATGATTCTAGGGTAAGAATTTCTGCAAGAGTTCTAGAATCTGCAGAATCATTGAATAGAAAAGAGCTGCTTGAAAAAATTCACTTTGATTTAGAGAATAAATTTAATCTTGACCCAGATCAATTTAAGGTTACAGGCCTAGCAGTCTTATACAACAATATGCTCCAATCACTATTTTCCTCTCAAATTAAATCCTTGGGACTTGTCTTTGGAGCGATTGGTCTCATGTTACTTATTTTATTTCGATCGATCAAAATCACTCTTATCGCGCTGGCACCTAATGTTATTACAGCAGGCTCAGTTCTCGGAATGCTCGGTATTCTGGGCATACCTCTGGATATGATGACAATAACAGTTGCAGCTATAAGTGTTGGAATGGCTGTAGATAATACGATTCACTATCTTTTTAGGTATAAAACTGAAACTCAGCAAGATGAAGTTAGCATGGATAATAGAATCATCAATTCGCATGCTTCGGTTGGAAGAGCAGTATTTTATACAGCCACCACGATTGCTGCTGGCTTCTCTATTTTTGCATTCTCTAACTTTACGCCAACAGTCTTGTTTGGTGTTTTTACTGCATTTGCCTTGCTGGTATCTTTTTTTGCATCATTAACGTTGCTACCATTTCTCTTAAACTTATTTAACCCATTTAAACAACAGGAGACTTAAGATGACCGGACCATTAGCTGGAATAAAATTAGTTGAATTTGCAGGAATTGGACCTGGACCATTTTGTGGAATGGTTTTGGCCGACCTTGGAGCAGAAATTATTAGAATTGATCGAGCATCACAGCACGGTCATGGCAACACAATTGATTTTCAACACAGATCTAAAATATCCTTATCAGCTGATCTGAAAGATCCAATGGCAGTTACAGAAATTAAAAAATTACTTTCACAGGTTGATGGTTTGATTGAGGGTTTTCGTCCTGGAGTTATGGAGCGTTTAGGGCTCAGTCCCAAAGAATGCTTTGAAATAAATCCTAATTTAGTTTATGGAAGAATGACAGGATGGGGCCAAGAAGGACCGCTGGCAAAAACAGCGGGCCATGATATTAACTATATTGCTCTTACAGGCGCTCTCGAGGCTATGGGTCGAAAGGGCGAAACACCTCCGCCTCCTCTTAATCTAATCGGTGATTTTGGTGGCGGTGGAATGTTCCTTGCTTTAGGAATAGTTTCAGCACTCTTAAGTATTAAAAATGGTGGCAAAGGTCAAGTGGTTGATGCAGCCATGGTTGATGGCGCTTCTGTTTTAATGTCTATGTTCTACTCATTTAGAGCATCGGGTTTTTGGAAGGATGAAAGAGAATCTAATATGCTTGATGGTGGTGCGCATTTTTATGATTCCTATGAGTGCTTAGATAAAAAATTTCTATCAGTTGGTGCTATAGAGCCACAATTTTATGCCATTCTTTTGGAGAAACTAGAGATTGATGATGAGCGCTTTAGTCAACAGCTAAATCAAGAGCAATGGCCAGAGTTGAAAGCAATTATGCGAGACAAGATCAAGCTAAAGACTCGGGATGAATGGGCAGAAATTTTTGATGGAACTGATGCTTGCGTTGCGCCTATTCTCTCCTTGGCCGAGGCCCCAGAGCACCATCATATGAAAGCTAGAAAATCTTTTGTTGAGTTTGATGGAGTTATACAGCCTAATCCAGCTCCACGTTTCTCTTCATGTAACAATGAGATTAGACATGCACCTGTAAAAGCAGGTCAAAATAACGACGAAATTTGTGAACAGTTTGATCTAGATCGTTCTTGCTTTAAGTAAAAAAATTTTCTGCATTTTGAGAGGTTGCATCGCGTAATGATTCAATAGAAATTCCCATTAATTCACTTACCTCATTAGCAATGTGAGGAAGGTACTTTGGCTCATTAATATTTTTTTTAGCTTTTATAGGTAAATTTTTTGGAACAAGGTAAGGGCAGTCAGTTTCTAGCATCAATTTATCCAAGGGAATATTTTTTATTGACTCTCTCAAATCCTTATTTCTTTTTTCGTCACAAATCCATCCAGTCAGACCAATGAAAGCGCCTAAATCGAGGTAATCATCGAGTTGTTTTTGAGTTCCCGTAAAGCAATGAACAATAAATGGGGGTAGGGTACTGCTATTCTTTTTAAGGATACTTATAAAGTCATCGTGAGCCTCTCTTTGGTGAAGGTATAGAGGTTTCTGTAATTCTTTCGCTATTTCAATATGCATAGCAAACGAATCTCTCTGAATTTCTGGAGGCGATATATTTCTAAAGTAATCTAATCCAGTCTCACCAATTGCATTTGGTTGGATTGATACCAGCCTATCGATCAAAGGCGTCTCATTTAAATCTAGTATTTCATTCGCATGGTGAGGATGAATGCCTGCGGTAATAAAAAATTGTGATGGGTTCTGCGATTTAATACTATGGATTGGTTCCAAGTCCTTTAGGCTTGCAGACAAAAGAACAAATTTATTGACATCAACATCATTTGCATCCTCCAACACCTGGTCAAGATTCTCTGCAAAAGACGGGTGTGTAAAATTACACGCAATATCTATAAATCCAGCCATTTTTGAGCTCTATCAATTACAATATTGCAATTATCTATCAATATGAACCAGTTTGACCAATTTCAATCCGCGCTAAGTCTTAATAAGATTTCAGATCAAGTGTTTTCATTCACACCTGATTCTAAATATTTTGTTGGCAATACTCCGCATGGCGGCTATCTATTAGCTGTAATGAACAAAGCTCTTTCAAAAGTTTTGCCGCACCCTAGCGCCATTAACTCTAATGTATATTATTTAGATAGAACAGAACCTTCTGAAGCTGAACTTCATGTAGAAGTTGTTAGAACATCTAGAGGGTCCTCAATGGGGCAAGTTAGATTAATTCAAAATGGCATAACAACTTGTTTATTTTCTGCATTATGTTCAGATTTTCAACACATGAAAGGTTACAGCGGCCTTGCAACCCCATTGCCAGCGATTATGAATTCGTTGCCTGCAGATGATTTTCAAGTCATGAGCTATGACATATTAAAACCAGGATCTACCCCATCCTTTATTCAGCAGCTTGAATTATCGATTCATCCAGATCATGCATGGTGGGAGAGAAAAATTTCATCCGATGCTGCAGAAGCAAGATGCTCTGCTTATCTTGAGCTTATAGGCGGTCCTGCCGATGAGTTTGTACTTTCTTATCTGTCAGATATCTTGCCTCCAGTGGTGCAGAATAAATATGGTTCATTGGGATGGGTTCCAACTCTCACCCTGACAACAAATATTAGACAGTTACCCACAACTAACAAATTATTTATTGACGGTATCGCAAAAGATATTAGCAATGGATATTTTGAACAAGACTGCAATATCTGGGATCTTAATGGAAATCTAGTTGCTACTAGCCGACAGCTCGCAAAAATTCTAAAATCAGAAGAAAAAATTTCTTCATAACAACAACAAAGGAAAGCACATGAAATTTACAGGCACTAAAAACTATGTTTCAACAGAAGATCTCAGCATGGCTGTTAATGCAACTATTGCGCTAGAAAGACCTCTGATAATTAAAGGAGAGCCGGGTACTGGTAAAACTCTTCTGGCAATTGAGGTAGCGCAATCACTGGATATGGAATTAATCGAATGGCACGTTAAATCAACAACAAAAGCTTCTCAGGGACTCTATGAGTATGATGCTGTTACAAGGCTTAGAGACTCACAGCTTGGAGATGAGAGGGTCAAAGATATCAAGAATTACATTAAAAAAGGAAAGCTCTGGGAAGCATTTGATTCAGAAAAACAAGTTGTATTGCTGATTGATGAGATTGATAAGGCTGACATAGAATTCCCAAATGATCTGTTGCAGGAATTAGATCGAATGGAATTTTATTGTTATGAGACAGGTGAAACCATTAAAGCTAAGAAAAGACCTTTAATCATTATTACCTCGAATAATGAGAAAGAACTTCCAGATGCATTTTTAAGAAGATGCTTTTTTCATTACATTCAATTTCCTGATAGAGGCACCATGGAAGGAATTGTAAAAGTACATTACCCAAAGATTAAAAAGAATTTGGTTAAAGACGCTCTAGATTTATTTTTTGATATTAGAAAAATTCCAGGCATGAAAAAGAAACCTTCAACTTCAGAATTGATTGATTGGTTGAAACTTTTAATGTCAGATGAACTTCCTGATGAGATTTTAAAGAATGCTGATTCTTCCAAAGCCATACCTCCCTTGTATGGTGCCCTATTAAAAAATGAACAAGATGTTCAGTTGCTTGAGAGATTAGCTTTTATGTCTAGGCGAGATCAATCCAAGTAAATAGATGTTAATAAATCTCTTTCATACAGTTCGATCGGCCGGTGTTCCTTGTACCTTAAGGGAACTCTTAGATCTACTTGGGGCATTAGAAAAGAATGTAGCATTTGCTGATATGAATGACTTCTACTTTCTTGCCCGAACTGTTTTAGTAAAAGACGAAAAGCATTACGATAAATTTGATCGGGCATTTGAAATTTATTTTAAGGGAATAGAAACCCTTGAAGATATTTTTGAGGCGCTTATTCCAGAGGATTGGCTACGTAAGGCGTTTGAGAAAGAGCTAGATCCTGAAGAGCTAAAAAAAATTAAATCTCTGGGTGGACTCGAAAAACTCCTTGAAGAATTTCAAAAACGAATGGAAGAGCAGAAAGAAAGACACGAGGGCGGCAACAAGTGGATTGGAACAAATGGGACATCTCCATTTGGCAATAATGGACAAAACCCTGAGGGTATTCGAGTTGGTGGCGAGGGTGGTCAAAAGAAGGCTGTTAAAGTATGGGAGCAAAGACAATATTCGAATCTAGATGACTCTGTAGAAATTGGTACTCGAAATATTAAAATGGCATTGAGAAGATTGCGAAAATTTGCCAGACAAAGCAATGAGTATGAATTAGATATGGATGGCACGATCAAGTCCACAGCTAAAAATGCAGGTATTCTTGATATCAATATGATTCGCGAGCGAACAAATCATGTAAAGGTTCTTATTTTTTTTGATGTAGGTGGCTCAATGGATCCTTACATCAAACTCTGTGAAGAACTATTTTCTGCCCTTAAAACAGAATTTAAACATTTAAAGTATTTCTATTTCCATAACTGTGTCTATGAGTCCGTTTGGGAAGACAATAGAAGACGAAGCCAAGAAAGGTTTTTAGTTCAAGATATAATTAATAAGTACACTCCTGACTACAAAGTAATTTTTGTAGGCGATGCTACCATGGCGCCATATGAGATTACTAACGCTGGTGGCAGTATAGAGCACTGGAATGAGGAACCTGGCGGAGCAACAATAAAGAAAATGTGCGCTCATTTCTCTAGAGTTGCTTGGTTGAATCCTGTTCCTGATGATCATTGGGACTATACTTCATCACTATGTATTATTAGAGATCTTGTGGAACAAAGAATGTTTCCGTTAACCTTAAAAGGCCTAGAGGATGGCATGTCTGAATTATCAAAATGAATAACTTAACTACAGCAAAAAGAAGCGGAATTAAATGGGGACCGTTCACCATGAGAATCCCATTTATACACATTAAATTTAGAGCACCTGAATTCCTGCAAGGCCTTGTAATCTCTGGAGCTACAGCTTTTGCTGCTGCACCTCTAGCCATGAAGTTAGGTTTAACTTTTGAAGAGGCGATTGCGCTGAGCATGGTTGCAGGTATTTTTATTTCCTCTGGTCCCTTAATCTTTGGAGAACCCATGGCCCCAGGCTGGGTCACTCCTGCGGTGCCGATAGTTATGGGTGCGCTTGCGGCAGCGGGTTATTATGGCGTGCCTCAAGATGGTGCCTCATCTTGTATTGATGGGGTATGCAAATACCACCCTGAAGCTTTTCAGTTTATGGCAGCTATGTGCTTTGAGTTTACAGCCCTTATTTTGATATTAGGTTTAACAGGATGGGGAAAGCTCTTGGTTGAAAAAATTCCCAATGGTTTGAAAGCAGGGATTATTTTGGGGGCAGCTCTTGCAGCCTTCTATCAAGTTTTTTATGAAGATTTTGATGCTTATATGGCTCAACCGATTTCAATGACAATTGCCATAGGTCTTTGTGTAATTACTACGTTCTCAAACCCCTTTAAAAGATTAGCTGCAAACAATAAATTTTTTGAGATCATTGGATCTTTGGGTCTGCTGCCTGGTTTTGTCATTGCCGGAATTGCTGCTTTTATATTTCAGGAAGTGACTTTTAATATTCAATGGGGATTTCAAATTCCTGCTGTTGGAAGTTTAATTGAAAAAACTTCACCACTATTTATTGGATTACCTACTGCTCAGATGTTTGTAGATGCTTTGCCTCTTGTCATCATTGGCTACATGCTACTCTTTGGAGATCTAGTGACTGCTACAGAGGTTCTAAAAGATGCCCAAAAACATCGCGATGATGAGAAGCTACCGATTGATCTTAATAGATCTCATTTATCAGTAGGTATTAGAAATTTACTTGCATCCATAATAAATCCATTCTTTCCAACTCAAGGAGCTTTATGGACTGGTGTTCATGTTGTTGTTGCTGATGCATGGAAGAAAGGACCAAAGCAAATGGAATCAATTTTTGATGGAATTGGATCCTATTACTTGATGGGCATACCTTTTTTATATTTCACACTTCCTTTCGTTACTCTAATGCAGCCGCTGATGGTGATGGCTCTAACTCTTACTTTAATCTTAACTGGTTTTGCTTGTGCATATATCGCTATGTCTATTCCAAAGAAAAACTCTGAAATGGCTACAGCTTTATTGATTGCTTTTTTTATAACTTTTTATAGCGCATGGGTTGGCTTGATTATTGGACTGTTGCTTTGTATTTTCGTTGACGGCTTCGACGAAGAGGCCGTATGAATCAATTTGCATTAGAGATTACTAATTTAAAAAAAACATATGACTCAGGCGCTGTAGCTTTAAAAGGAATAAACCTTTCGGTAGAAGAGGGTGATTTTTTTGCTTTGCTTGGACCTAACGGAGCAGGCAAATCATCTACGATTGGAATCATTGGTTCTCTTGTTACTAAAACTGATGGCAAAGTTAAAATCTTTGACATAGATATAGATAAAAATTTTCCAGAAGCAAAGAGAATGCTTGGTGTTGTGTCGCAAGAAATAAACTTTAATAATTTTGAAAAAGTAATGGATATTGTCACTACCCAGGCAGGCTTCTATGGAATTCCATTGGCGCTAGCGAAAGAAAAAACCGAAATAGTTTTAAAGCGCCTTGGCTTATGGGATAAAAAAGATGAGCAAGCTAGAAATTTATCAGGTGGTTTTAAAAGAAGACTTATGATTGCCAAGGCACTAATTCATGAGCCTAAATTGCTAATTCTTGATGAGCCAACTGCTGGAGTAGACATAGAACTAAGAAGAGAGATGTGGGATTTTTTAAGAGAAATCAATGAAGCTGGAACTACAATTATATTAACAACCCATTATTTAGAAGAGGCTGAACAGCTATGTAAAAACATAGCAATTATCGATCATGGTGATCTTGTTGAGAATACCAGCATGAAACATTTACTGAGTCGACTGGATGTTCAGGGATTTATCTTGGATATTAAAGAGCCTTTAGATAAAGCTCCGCTAATCCCAAATTTTTCTTTGGTCCTAGATGATCCATTAACTCTTAGCGTTGCAATTCAAAAAGACCAATCTATCAATGAATTGTTTAAACATTTGTCTGAACAATCCATTCAAGTCAACTCCCTTAGAAACGAATCAAATAGGTTGGAAGAGATGTTTATTGAAATGGTCAAAAAAAGCTCATGATGAATAGAAGAAGCGAAATACTTGTTGGCCTAACCACTCTTATTAGAAAAGAGATTAAGCGGTTTTTAAGAATTTGGGTTCAAACTCTTGTGCCCCCAGCTGTAACCATGTCCTTGTACTTTGTTATTTTTGGGTCATTGATAGGTCCTCGAATAGGCTCTATGGATGGCTTAGACTACATACAATTCATGATACCTGGTCTTATCATGATGTCGGTCATCACAAATTCATATGCCAATGTTGTTTCATCCTTTTACTCTGTAAAATTCCAAAAATCTATTGAGGAGCTTCTTGTTTCGCCAATGCCGAACTGGGCAATATTAATTGGATTTGTTATGGGCGGGGTATGTCGAGGTGTGCTGATTGGGTGCATTGTCTTTTGCGTTAGTTTATTTTTCTATCCTGCTTTTACGGTTGTTAACCCTGCCTTGACCATAACGGTATTATTTCTAACAGCCATACTGTTCTCATTAATGGGTTTTATCAATGCAGTTTTTGCTGATAGCTTTGATGATATTTCTATTATTCCAACTTTTGTTTTAACCCCATTAATTTATTTAGGCGGCGTCTTTTATTCAATTAATATTCTTCCAGATATTTGGAGAAATATATCGATGGCCAATCCAATGCTTTACGTTGTAAATACTTTTAGAGAGGGAATGCTTGGTGTCAGTGATGTTTCTATTCCATTTGCGCTATCTATGATCGTGTTATTTATCGTTTTACTCAGCTCAGCATGTTTGTATTTGCTCAATAAAGGAATTGGAATACGACAGTGAAATCTAAGCATTTAGGCAAAGACACTATATATCAGCTAGAAACTTACTCTCCTTCATTTTTGGATGCTGTCAAACGAAATCCACCAATGGATCCCGCTGTAATTTTTGGTCATGATTACTGGAATGCTTATGAATTTTCATACCTAGACTCAAAGAGTCAACCGGTACTCGAATCCTTAGAAATTAAAATTCCTATGGTATCCATTTATACTGTTGAATCTAAATCACTAAAATTGTATTTAGCATCATTTTTTAATAAAAAGTTTAATGATCCGAAGAAAGCTTATGGTCTAATTGCCAAGGATCTTAGCAAGTTACTAAAAATAGATGTTTCTGTTAAGAAAAAGGTACGTTACCAAGATGCGCCCAAGTCCATTTTATTAAATAAGAGCGCAAAAAAGATACCCAAAAATAAAGTGATAAAGTTTGAAGGCTTTAGATCAATTTGTCCCGTTACCTCTCAACCAGACTGGGCAAATATTTATTTCTATTCCAGCACTGATGCCATTGAGCCAAAGCCACTGCTAAAACTCCTCAAGTCTTATAGAACTCATGGAGACTTTCATGAAGCGTGCATTGAGTCTATTTTCTTTACCATGATCAGTGACTTGAAATTAGAAGACTTGACCGTCTACGGCCGCTTCTTAAGAAGAGGGGGCATAGACATCAATCCTGTTAGATCGATGTCTCGAAAATTAGTCTTTCAAAATTTTAGGGACAGCATTCAGTAACTAAAATCTAAGAGTTTATAAGATTTAAAGTGACCCTAGATATGTATCAAGTCTTTCTTTGTTAGTTACAAATCCAGCTTTTACAGCAGCTACTTTTGCTTGAATAGAATCTATATTAGATCGCGATCCACCGACTTGTATTACACCAACCATGGCCATCATTGAGTGAGGGGTGCACTGATAAACATAAATCCCTTCTTTGTTTACTGTCACAGTTATATCTTGACTCATGGCTCCATTCCAAGAGTTAGCACCTTCTGGAATCATTCCCTCGATCGAAGCTGAATTATGAGCCATGTCAGTTGCTTTGAAGGTAACGGTATCTCCAACAGCTGCTTTAACTACTGCAGGCTCAAACACCATAAATCCTTCTGCTCCGCTATTTAACATTCTAACCTCGTGATTAGCAGCCGAAGTGAACACACCAAAGACAGAAAGACCTAGTGCCAAAAATGTTTTAAATTTCATTGTTGATTCCTTGTAAAATTTTTAAAATGATATTATGCATACTTATAATTAATTATCAATATTTTATATGTTGAATGTAAGGCAATAATCTAAAATAAATGTAAAATCGGGACCCTCTCTTTGTGTTTGTTTTGTATAATTCATTTTCGGAAGAGTGTCTGAGTGGTTTAAGGTGCTTGCTTGGAAAGTAAGTGTGGGGTAACCCACCGTAGGTTCGAATCCTATCTCTTCCGCCACTCTCGATTACAGAATTATCTAGCTTGAATATTCAACTCAACATAGATAGAATTAAATCTTTACTACCACAACAATGAAGAAATTTTTTATCGATATAGCTGATGCATTAAACATGCTAGCTGGCATTGAAAATGCACTAAATATTAATGACTTTAGCCCAAATGAGCTAAGGGTTTTTTATACAATAATATCAAATGAAGCTAAGTCAGGATGCCAATCCAACATTACCAATGTAGTGGAATCGTCTGGAATGTCACGATCAACTGTCTATAAAACACTTCGAAAACTTTCAGGGGAGGGCATCATTGCCTTGGATCAATCTCCTGATGACAAGCGAGAATACTTAATCACTTTTTCTTAAAGATTAGATAAAGCTTGAAAAATTTTTTTACACTCTCCTTAACTTCTTTTGTCTTTTCTTCAGCTCTCTGGATTATTTGGTATTTTTTTGTTGTTCAGATAGAAGGAAACCCTAATTGGCTAGGAAGTTTATTTTACCTACCGCATGCGGCTAGGGTCTTATGCATAGTATATTTTGGCTGGAAGGCTATTCCAGCTCTATTCCTTGCCGAGCTTTGGGGTCCAAGCTTTAGTCTTTTGGATATCGAAAGCCTGATCAATGTCATACCAGGCTTGCTAAGCGTACTTTCAGTGCCATTGGCGCTGCAGACTCTGCATTGGCTTGGTTTTACTTTAGGAAATACCTCTGCAAGCCCACTGAACAAAAGAAACTATAAACATATTGCCTTGATAACTTTGATTTCAGCAATATACAACTCTCTAATCGTTAATCTCATGCTTACAAGGTTTTCCATGAGTTCAAGCGAGATAGGTATCGATCAAATTGTTAGATTTTTTGTCGGTGACATGCTGGGCACAACAATAGTCTTGATGTTCCTAGTTATTAGTCTAAGACCACTTTTAAATTCAAAGAAAGTTAACTAGTCGCTATCCACTCATCAATAATATCTTCCAAGATGAAGAGTGGGACAATACCTTGATCTAAGACGACCGTATGAAATTTTCTTATATCAAATTTTTCACCTAATGCATCCTTAGCCTTCTTTCTTAGCTCTAGTATTTTTAACATACCCATTTTGTAACTGGTCGCCTGTCCTGGCCAAACTATGTATCGCTCAATCTCAACTCTTACCTCTGTATCAGACATCCCAGTTGTTTTTTTCATGTAAGCCATTGCTTCTTCTCTGGTCCATCGCTTGTAATGCATTCCTGTATCAACAACCAATCTATTGGCTCTAAACATTTCACTTTGAAGCACTCCAAGTTCGTCATAGAGATTTTTTGTCATACCAACCTCAACAGCCAATTGTTCGGAATACAAAGCCCATCCTTCTGTAAAAGCAGAGGTTCTGTAACCCATTTTTCTATAAAGAGTTAAATCTTCATTTTCTTGGTTTAATGCAATTTGAAAGTGATGACCTGGTACTGCTTCGTGAAAGGTCAGTGTTCTCATGCCAAAGGTAGGAGTTTGCTTAATGTCATAAAGATTTGCATAAAACACTCCTGGACGCGAACCGTCTAGGGCAGGGGCTTGATAGTATCCTCCTGCGGCAGTTTGTTCTGAGTATTCAGGTATTGCTCTTACTTCTACCGGGCTTACTGGGAATCTTGCAAAGTATGGCCTAACGTCTTCTTCGGCTTCTTTAACCATCTGATTATAGTCAGCAACAACAATCTCTTTTCTGTCAGGCGTATCTGGGTATAAGAAATCTGGATTCTCATTCAGATCATTCATCATTTCTCCAACAGGCTTATTAACTTGATAGCCAAGCTGAAGAAAAATTTCTTTCATTCTTGCGCCAATACGATCAACCTCTGAGAGTCCTATTTGATGGATCTCTTCGGCACTGTAATCGGTGGTTGTATATGATCTTAGTCTTGCTTCATAAAATGCATCACCATTTGGTAAAGACCAAACTCCATGATTCGTATTTGCATATTCATAATTAGATTCAAAAAAACCTAAGATAGATTTAAATCCTGATTTCACATCCGATGCAATGACCGCGCTTAATGCAGTTTTTAGCTCTTCAGATTTTTGTTCATCAATATCCAATGCATCCACTTTTCTTGCAAAGACTTGCATCAAAGGATTGTCTGAATCCTCATAAGCAATTAATTCTTTGAGCTGAGTGATCACATGATCAAAAACATATTTAGGGGCAAAGATGCCTAATTTTTTCTGTTCTTCTAACCAAATTAAATTTGCATTCAATGACTCATCAAACTTCTCAACTCTTTTGATGTAATCAGATGCTTCTCTCAGATTTCTGACTGGGTGCGTATCAGTCATAAACTCAACAAGACCCAGGTGATTCCCACCAATTTGATTAAACGGATATGAATGATATCTAAAGTTTTCAAACTCATTGATATTATTTTCAGTATCAAAGATGGCGATCTTTTGAGTGACCTTTTGTATGTCTGTTAATTTTGAAGAATCGTACCTCTTTAGCATTGATAGATGATCTAAACTGTCTTGATAATCCTCATCGCCATCTTCTAAAGTTCTTATGGATAATTTTTGGTTATGCTTTAAGACAGCATTATATTTATCAAATATTCCTATGTACGTCATAAACTCTGGAGAATCCAAAAGACCCATTGTTAATTCCTTAGCGAGATAGTGATCAATAGAGTAGGGTTTCATTGCAAATAAATTAATCATGTAAAGTGAAATGATGGCTAGGCCTAAAAGAATTGTGTAGCCGATATATTTAAGTGTTTTCACCATGATGATGTTCTCCTGAGATTCTAATGATTAAGGTTTCTTTATATTATCATTTAAGGTTTAATTTATAAATGATCAAGCCATTCCATTTAGCCATTCCAGTTACAGATTTAGCTAAAGCAACTACGTTTTATGAATCTGCCCTCGGCTGTTCTCGAGGAAGGGAGGATGAGCATTGGATAGATTTTAATTTATATGGACATCAATTGGTTTGTCATCTTTCTGATGCGGATTCAATGCAGATAAATAATTCAGTCGATGGCGATAATATTCCGGTCCCTCACTTTGGTGTGATTCTTGATTTTCAAGAGTTTGATGCATTAGCCGAAAGACTGAAAAAAAACAATCAGGAATTTATCGTTGAACCTCGCACTCGATTTAAAGGAGAAGCTGGCGAACAAAGAACTATGTTTATATGTGATCCTAGTAATAATGCGATTGAGTTTAAGGCTTTTGCTAATCTTGATAATTTATTTAAACCTTAATAAACCCCTTAGATATAATGTTTTATCATTGTTCGTTCTATTAGTTGACAATTCAGTGCATTTATTATTTAATACTGTACATACATACAGTAAAATATGAAATTATGAATAACTTAGTAAATATAAAACAGTCAGATCCAATCTTCGAAGAGTTCGAAGCCTTTGTAGATAAAAATGCTGGAATCAAAACAATTGCATTTAAATACTTTGGTGCTGATGTAGAAAAAGCAACTGAATACTTGGAATTAGAAATGAATGAAGATGCTCCTAGCTCTTTAAGTCAAGTCATCCCTGTTATGCAGCCAGTAGAGTATTACCAACCAGAATTATTGCATTAGCAGAGAAGAAGGCTCTTAGTCTTTTCTTCTAAGAATTTCTATATATACTTTTAATAAGTTGTCGCATATTTAAATTTCCAAGGGGATTTCAATATGCTTGTTTTAATACCCTTATCTCAGGAGGTGATCTTATTAGTATTTACAAAACATTAGAAAACAGAGGGCTTGCCTTTTGACAAGAGGTAAAACTCTGAATTCGCCTACCAGACTTATATAACTTTGGTAGTTAGAAGCCTCCTTCGGGAGGCTTCTTTTTTTCTCCTTCTTCTCTAAATTATCTTCTATCTTCAATTTGAATTTATCTTTATAATTCTGCAATTCATAAATATCATTCAAATACCTTTTATACATGGAATTAAAAAATTGGATTCTTTTAATCTTATTGGGCGCTGTCTGGGGAAGTGCTTTTATGTTTATAAAAATTTCAGCTGACGATTTCGGCCCAATTTTATTGGTAAATCTTAGGCTGCTTCTTGCTGGAGCCTTGTTCCTTCCTTTTTTATTGCAGAAGAAATACTTAGCTTACTTTAAATCTCATTTTTCTGGCATTCTGATCTTAGGCATATTTAGTAATGCATTTCCATTTACCATGTTTTCCTATGCGTCTCTTGGTGCTACCTCAAACATGCTGGGTATTCTTAATGGCACGACAGCTTTTATGACCATGGTAGTTGCATACTTTTGGCTAAAAGAAAGTATTACACCAAAGCAGATATTTGGGATTATTTTAGGTTTTCTAGGAATTCTTGTTTTGGTTAATCCTGCCAATGGTTCCGCGACATTGGGTGCTAGTGGATTTGCGCTGGTTGGAGCTTTGTCTTATTCTTTTTCAGGGGTTTATATACAGAAATACCAATTGAATGCTAATAAATTTGTATTAATAGGCTGGGCCATGCTTTTTGGTGGTTTATTTTTAATCCCTCTTTCATTTTTCAATCTTCCTGATCAGATGCCAGACAATAATGCTATTGCTGCTTTGTTGTGGCTTGGCATCGTATCAACTGGAATCGCTTACCTTGGTTACATTAGATTGATTGAGCAAATTGGCGCTGTTAGAACATCAACAGTAACTTATTTATTGCCTGTGTTTAGTATTATCTGGGGATCAATATTTCTGCAGGAAAAAATTACTTGGATCATTTTCGGTGGCTTTATCTTTGTTATGATTGGAATGTACTTTGCTAACAATAAAACTACCAAAGCATCAGAGAAATAATATGACCTACACAGAAGAGCAACTTGTTTTAGCCAATGAGCAAATACCAAGAGTCGACCTCAACGAATATAACAACGATAAAAATACAAAAGTTATGGTTGATGTTAGACAGCTTGAAGAGCTTGAAGCTTCAGGAACTATTAAAGGCTCAATGCATATACCTAAGGGTGTTATTGAGTTCAGGGTAAACAACAACGAAGACATAGACCTTGAAACATCTATCTATGTATTTTGCGCCATAGGTGTTAGATCAGCATTGGCTGGCCATAATTTAAAAAAAATTGGTTACACAAACGTATTTAATCTTGTTGGTTTTCAAGATATTCTAGACCAAGGTGCTGAGATTGAGTTATTAAATAATTAAGGAGTATAGATATTATGTTTAGTCATATGATGGTTGGAGCAAACGATATAGAAGAATCTAAAGTTTTTTACGATGCAGTGCTAGGAACTCTTGGCTGCAAGCCAGGTATTTTATCCATGAATCTGTCTGATCAAAAAAGGTATATGTATATTCATGAAAAAAATATTTTCATTATTACTGAACCTATTGATGGTAACCCAGCCACTCACGGCAATGGTGTAACTGTTGGTTTTAGTGTTGCTGACGAAGCTACTGGCGATAAGTGGCACGAAGCTGGCTTAAATGCTGGTGGAACAACTTGTGAAGATCCTCCAGGGATTAGAGAGGGAATGGGTGTAAAAATGTATTTAGCTTATCTCAAAGACCCTTCAGGCAATAAAATTTGCGCACTAAAAAGACTCGGCTAATACCCAGCGGCTTGACCGTCTTTGCGGCTTTCTGAAGCACCGAAGTAGACATTATCTTTAAGCATGATGGCTTGATAGCCACCAAAAATACCTTTTTCGTATTGTATTTTATGGCCAAGCTTTATTAGCTCATCTTCTATTTTAGAGCCAAACCCTTTTTCTAGGCTTAAAGACCCTCCGTCTAGCATTACTTCATCGGTTGGTTGCGATGAGCCGCTATGCACTATCCTTGGAGCATCTCCAGCCTCCTGAAGATTCATTTCAAAATCAATCATATTAATAATAATTTGAGCATGAGCTTGAGGTTGTGTTGCGCCCCCCATAACTCCAAAGCTCATAAAGGGGTTCCCATCCTTGGTTACAAACGCTGGAATAATAGTATGGAAAGGGCGCTTGCCTCCTACCAAAGCATTCTTGTGTGATGGGTCGAGGCTAAATAGCTCGCCTCTGTCTTGAAGCATAAATCCAAGACCTGGTGGCATCATGCCTGAGCCCATGCCACGATAATTACTTTGTATGAGTGAGATCATATTGCCGTATTGATCCGCTGCAGTTAAATAAATGGTGTCTCCATTTTTTAGAATCCCAGGCTCATCTGTCATTGCCGCTTCAGAAAAATTGATATTTTTTGCTCTTTCTTTGGCGTAGTCCTTAGAGATTAATTCTTGTACAGGAATATCCGAGAACTTAGGGTCGGCATAATATTTTGCACGATCAGCAAAAGCTAACTTCTTTGCCTCTGTAAATAAGTGAATATATTCAGAGCTGTATAACCCCATTTTCTTTATGTCGAAGTCTTCTAAAATATTAAGAATTTGCAAGGCTGCTATGCCTTGTCCACTGGGCGGTAACTCCCATACATCATAGCCACGATAATTTGTAGAGACTGGCGGCGTCCATTCTGAGTGAAAGCTCGAAAGGTCTTCGTAGCTTAAAAACCCACCCTCAGATTGAATGAAGTCAGCCATGGTCTGAGCGATATCTCCTTCATAGAATCCAGCTCTCCCTTTATCAGCAATTGTTTGCAATGTTTTTGCTAGCTGAGGATTCTTAAAGATTTCACCTTTTACTGGCGTCTTTCCATTTTTAAGCCATAGCTCACTAAAATTTGGGTACTCTATGTATCTGCCTGCAGATTTCTCTAAGTAATAAGCAATTGTTTCGGTAACCGGGAATCCATTGATCGCATAATCAATCGTTGGTTGAAAAAGAGTCTCAAATTCTTGGTTGCCAAATTTTTCATGTAATTTAACCCACCCATCAACTGCTCCAGGAACAGTAACAGGAAGAGGTCCGTAAGAAGGGATCTTGTTGAAATTTTGAGACTTTAAATAATTGATTGAAATATTCTTAGGGGCAGGACCACTGGCATTTAATCCATGGAGTTTCTTGGTCTTTGCATCCCAGATAATTGCAAACAAGTCTCCGCCAATACCATTTCCTGTTGGCTCCATTAAGCCTAATGCAATATTTGCTGCAATAGCGGCATCAATTGCAGTGCCTCCCTTTTTAAGAACATCTAAACCTATTTGTGTTGCAAGAGGATGGCTCGTTGCCACCATTCCATTTTGACCAATCACTTCTGATCGACTGGCAAATGCCTCACCAGTGATTCTGTCATAACCATTCGCTGTCATAGCAAGCATCCCCAATATAAGAGTTAAAAAGCAATGTTTTATTTTTAAACATACCTTGATGATTTTATTTTTCATGCTTAAGATATTAACTCACATATTTAATCGGAGTAAAAAAATAATGATGAATTTAAATAAATTACTTGCAGTCATGGCTATCGTCTTTCCTATGACCATTGCAGCTTTTGAAGTTACTGGCGATCATTTTAAAGATACTTTTAAAATTACATCAGTTACAGCTCACGAGGATGGCACATCTTTTAACGCAGAGAGCGATTCAGCAGGGCAGTATGGAAAAGTGTACTTAACTTACAATTTAAAATCTTCCAATAGCAGCAGAAATTCTGGGACATGGATTGGTTATGGAAGAGGTATTAGTCCAGAGGGCAATTTAGCCATAGGCAATCTAATGGGAGTTTGGACAAGAGATGGATCTATTATCTCTATTAAGTCTCTTGATGAGGTAACAGATGGCATTAACTTTTTGCAAGGAACAATGGACCTTATTTCTGGTGAAATCAATGTAGAGGTTTACAAGGTCGATTAACTCCATTTAATTTCAAGAAAAGCCACTTTTAAGTGGCTTTTTTATTGGCACGCCCGGAGAGATTCGAACTCCCGACCCCTTGGTT